>Ga0080013_1001579_pt1 | contig 29687 bp, 39 predicted proteins | sample ETNvirenome_6_85_FD_69236 | JGI IMG/M metagenome (GOLD analysis project Ga0080013, IMG submission 69236) | Marine viral communities from the Pacific Ocean - ETNP_6_85 (SPADES assembly) (version 2) | ecosystem: Environmental > Aquatic > Marine > Oceanic | place: Pacific Ocean | collected 2013-06-19 | reverse complement strand
GGAGTTTTAGTGCCCATTCTATTCCATAGATCGTAATCTACCATCTTCTTCCAAGCGTTGTGCATATTACCAACTCTAAGGTGTAAAAGAAAAGATTTATCAATTGAATAGAATCTTTTACCTTTAGTTGTCAGAACATTTACCCACAATCCTTTATGGTGATCCGTAGGATTCTCTGCATCTATCCATACTTGGACATTTTCAACATATCCATAGGTTCCACTAATAAATTGTTCGGGAGTTTGATCGTAATTGGTTTCAGCAATATTAAGGAATCCTGACTTACACTTACAAGCGAATCGGAATTTATATTTTTTCCCTTCTTCTAGGTGATTGGTAACACTGAAAGAAAAGGATTTTCCTAAGTTATCGTTTTGATGAACTCTTCCGTAATGGAATTTCTTTGAGATGTCTCCATGTCTTCCGTAAGTTGTTTCGTTATTCTCACTAATTGCATTTTGATTTTTCATAATAGTTGTTTTTAATGGTTGTTTGATATATCAAAGATACAACAATTATTTTAAACTGCCAAACTATTTAATGACTATTTTTTGTAAACTAAGTTTTTTAAAGCTCATATTAGTTGGATGATGTTGCGCCTCTACAACATGTTTAGAAAAGTATGGGTGGTTTTTTACCCAAGGCCACATTACATAATAAATAGTTTCACCAGTATTATTGCTTACTAATTTTTTCACATATTCTTTTTTAATTGAATGAATTTTATTTTTCATAATATTAATTGTGCTTTTTTTCTCATTTAAACATTTCCTAGTTTTTATTATAAATTCATCCTTTTTATCACAACAATCTTTAGTTAAACCCTCATATATAATTTCACACTTAACTGTCTCAAACTCTTTCTGAACACGCAATTCAAATTCAGTAGTCATATTTGACCTATTTGGGTTTTTAGCGTTTGATTTTATAGCAGATAGTTTATCCCTTAGATAAGTTAGTGGGGTATATTTTTTATAAGAAGCGACTCTACCAAAATGTACGTCACCATTTATAAAAGTTGTTTTATAAAGTTTAGATTTAGTTTTATCAATAGTTTTCATTTGTTAATATTTTATGGTTTCAGTTACAAATATACAACAATTATTTTAAACCACCAAATAAAATTAAAAAAAAAATAGTAAAATACTTTAATTAATGACATTTATTGTTTATATTTTTTAAAAATAATAAGTTATGTCAAAAGTTAAAATATTAGTAGTCCCTAGTGATCGAACCGGGGTTAGTTTTTTCAGATCAACAATCCCCCATATTAAATTAGAAGAATATTACCCAGATGATTTTTATGTGGACATAGATTATGAACCACAATTAGATAATAATGATTATCTTAATCAATATGATTTAATTCATTATCATAGAACATTAGGTGATTATGATAAATTAGAAGGTGTATTAAAAAGATGTGACAAATTAGGTATTGTAACCATTATGGATATTGATGATCATTGGGCGCCAGGACCAAATCATCCAGCTTGGGAAATCATTAAACAAAATGAATTAGATAAAAAAATATCAAGAAATTTACATATTTCTAGAAATATAATTACAACTACACCTATATTTGCTGAAGAAATAAAAAGATTAAATAAAAATGTTTTTATCTTACCCAACGCAATTAACCCAGATGAAAAACAATTTCAAAATAACACTAAACCTTCGGATAAAATTAGAATAGGGTGGTTAGGTGGCTCGTCACACATCAAAGATTTGGAAATTTTAAATGGTGTTGTAACAAACATTAAAAATGCTGGATTATTAGATAAAGTACAATTTGTTTTATGTGGGTTTGATCTAAGAGGTAATATGACGATGATAGATAAAAAAACTGGAAAACAAAAACAAAGACCAATTAAACCAACAGAAAGTGTTTGGTATTTATATGAAAAAATATTTACGGATAACTATAATATTGTTAGTGACAAATATAAAAAATTCTTATTATCCTTTAAACAAAAAGAATACGATGATGTTGAAAATGAGCCGTATAGAAGAGTATGGACAAAACCAATAACTAGCTATGCATCTAATTATAATTTATTTGATATATCATTAGCACCACTAAAAGAAAGCGTATTCAATAAAGTAAAATCACAATTAAAGGTAATTGAATCTGGATTCCATAAAAAAGCATTGATTGCTCAAGATTTTGGACCATACCAAATAGATATTAAAAATGTATATCAAAGAGGTGGTGAATTAGATTTAACAGGTAACGGTATGTTAATACCAACTAATAAAAATAATAAGTTTTGGTTTAAACATTTAAAAAAATTAATAGAAAACCCACAATTAATTAAAGATATGGGTGAAAATTTATACAACACAGTTAATGGTGTATATGATATGAAATCGGTATGTAAGAAAAGAAAAGAGTTGTATATGAAACTAATTGAAGAAAAAAAACAATTGGTAGTTGAAAATGTAATTTAAATTGATTATATTTGGTATATAAACCAAATTATTAGTTAAAGTTATGGAAGGATTAAAAGATAAAATACTTAAAAATAAAGAAATTTTTTTAGAAAAAAACAAGCTTTACGGCATTCTTACTAAAGAATTATTAGATTTTTTAGGGGAGGATTTTATGACTGCACCAGCATCATCGATGACATCCTTACACAATGCATTCCCTGGTGGGTTAATTGATCATATTTTAAAAACAACAAAATACGCTATTGGTATCAATAAATTGTTACCACAAAATATTGAAGTGGAAGCGCATTCAATTGTTAAAATATGTTTTCTACACCAAATAGGGAAAACATTTCTTTATAAATGGAATGAATCAGAATGGCATAGAAAAAATCAAGGAAAGAATTATGAATACAATGAAGAATTAGTTTCTTTAAAAATAGGGGAGCGTTCAGCTTATTACTCATTAAAATATGGGGTAGAATTAACTGACGAAGAATATCAAGCAATAGTTAATTATGATAAATCAGATGATGATAAACAATCAAAATGGTATGGTTGTACATTATCTACTATCCTTAAACAAGCTAATGAATTAGCAATAATAGAAGAAAAAAACAATCAAAATGGTGGATAATAGTGAAGAATTCAAAAAAGAATCTAAAGAATTAGAAGATTTACTTCAAGAGTTAGATAAATATGAAAAAATACAACAAGGGATAAATAATGAGTCAAGTACTGAAAATTTACAAGATTTAGGAGAAATAAAAGAAATTATTAATCTATTATCAAACACAGTGGAAACACCAGCAGCGACAACAGAATCAATTAATAATTATGATGAACTAGTTAAATCATATGAATCATTAAAATATAATTTTAATGTGATAACAAAATTTACCAATAGTTCAAATAATCCTGATCCCGAATATTCTAGAGAAGGAGATAGTGGATTTGATTTAAGAGCTTATTTATCGGAATCTATTACACTTAAACCATTGGAAAGAAAATTAATACCCACAGGGTTAAGGTTTGAATTATCAGCAAACACCGAATTACAAGTTAGACCAAGAAGTGGAATGGCATTAAAACATGGCATCTCCGTTTTAAATACTCCAGGAACTGTAGATGAAGGATATAGAGGTGAGGTGGGTGTAATAGCAATAAATTTAAGTAATGATTCTTATGTTATAGAGCCAGGAGAAAGAATAGCCCAAGGGGTGATTATGAATGTTGTGGGTCAAAGAATAACAAAATTAATAAAAACTGAAACTTTAACCGAAACCAAAAGAGGTGAAGGTGGGTTTGGATCAACAGGTAAAGAATGAGAAAAATACCCAAAGAAGAAGAAGATGCAATCACTGATCAAATTATGAGAGAATTTGGTAAAATTGCAACTACATCAACATTGACAATGGATCAAAAAACAGTACTAGTTAATAATGATTATCAATCCTTTATATCTGTTTTAAAAAATCTTGAAATATTAGCTAAAAAATATTATAAAGTATGAAAAAATCGCAACTAAAAAAAATAATAAATAATTTAAAACAAAAAAAATGGAAAATATAAAAAAACGAACTATTGATGAAATACGACAAGTAAAGGATACTGTATATACTCCACCGCTTAGTCATGATGACGCAAAAAAAGAAAAAAATGTAGAAATTGATCCCATTCATGTGGAAGAGTTAATTAAAAATTTCTCTAATGATTATGATCTTGGTCATGAACTTAGAACATATTATTTAAAATTATGTGGTAAACTATGATATCAGTAATATTTTCCACAATAGAAAATAAACAATCTCATATTGATCATATTAAAAAAACTTCTGGACTTGGGAAAAATATAGAAGTTATACAATATACCAACAATGGAGAATTTTCCCTTACACAGTTATATAATAAAGGACTAAAAGAATCACAATATGATATTGTGGTTTTTTGTCATGATGATATAATTTTCGATACCAAAAATTGGGGCAAAAAATTATTAAGAGTTATGAATAAAAATCCAGAATATGGTATTGTTGGAATTGCGGGATCTAGAGAATTACCATCCTCTGGTAAGTGGTGGGAAAATCCATTACATATGTATGGGCAAGTTTATCATAAACATGAAGGAAAACGATGGTTATCAAAATATTCAGATAAAAAAATTGGGTTTATTGATAATACGGTTATTGTAGATGGGTTATTCTTTGCGGTTAATAAAGAAAAAATTAAATGTGAATTCGATGAAAAAGTACAAGGATTTCATTTTTATGAAATAGATTTTTGTTTTAAAAATTATTTAGAGGGGGTAAAAATAGGTGTAACTTCAGATATTGATGTGACACATTTATCCATTGGAATGACAAATGATGAATGGGATAAAAATAGAATAGATTTTTCCGAAAAATATAAAGATAATCTACCAGTAAAAGTTAAAAAAGAATTTGGTAAACAAAATAAACTTAAAGTTTTAATTGGGTGTTTATTTTTTGGTAGTTATACTGGTTCAGAATTGCATGTTTATGAATTAGCTAAAGAACTAACCAAACAAAATTGCGAAGTTCATATAGTTTCACAATTAGGTGATAAAATGGTTAAAAGAATCCAAAAATTTGGGGTTAAATGTTTTCCATTACAAGAACCACCTGGGCATAAATTAGGGGATGGTAAATGGGGATTAAATACACCTAATGGTGTTGTTACATCAGAACAAGGTAAATTATATAAAATTAAAGATGTAAAATATGATATATTACATTTAAATCATAAACCAATAGGAGAACATTTATTAAAATTATACCCAAATATACCCGCAATTAATACTGTACACTCTGAAGTTATTCCTAAATTAGAAGAGCCAGTAATTCATGAAAATGTAAAAAAATATATTACCATTAGAGAATCAATATCTGATTTTGTGTGTGATGGATGGGATATCCCTAAAGAGAAAATAAGTGTAGTATATAATCCAATAGATAATAATAGATTTAAACAATATAATACTCCTACTAAGAAAGTAACATTATTTGTTGGTACTATTGATTACCTAAGAAAAAATACTATCATAGATTTAGTAAAATACACCAAAGAAAATAATAAAGAATTGTGGTTAGTAGGTGAAAAAAAGGATGGTTTTGATAATGAAATGAATGATGATCATGTGAAATATTATCCCGCAACTTGGGATGTAGAAAATTATGTAAAAGAATGTGATGAAACTGCTAGTATCTTAATGGGGAGGACAACAATTGAGGGTTGGTTATGTGGAAAACCAGGGTGGATATATGAAATAGATAGCTCTGGCCACATCATAAATAAAGAAAAGCATGAACCTCCTTCAGATATTAATAAATTTAAATCTGAAAATATTGCTTCAGAAATAATAAGAGAGTATGAAAGTGTAATATGAAATTAATAATAGGTGTAACATTATATAATAGTAGTGATATAGTAGAAAGAACATTAGCCTCTATAATGTCCCAAACATATAAAAATTTTGTTTGTTATATAACCGATGATTTATCTACAGATAATTCTGCGAATGTTGTTGAACATTTTATAAAAGATGATGATAGATTTAATTTAATCAGAAACACAAAAAAAAGATATCAAGGGGGTAATTATGATTTAATTTGTAGAGATACAAAAGGGGTTGATGAAGAAGATATTTTTATAGAAGTGGATGGTGATGATTGGTTACCAGATTCAAAAGTGTTTGAGAGAGTGGTAAATCACTATAAGAGTGGGGATATATGGATCGCTAATGGGTGTTTTAGATATTCCGATGGTAGAAATGGGTTCGCCCAACCTGTTACATCAATAGAGAATCTAAGAAAGGGCCCCTATACGGCATCTCATTTAAGGACATGGAAAATATTTTTATGGAGAAAGATTAAACAAGGAGATTTAAAACCAGAAAATGATAATTGGTGTAGTGCCGCTTGTGACCTTATTTTTATGTATGATATGTTTGAAATGGCTGGTTTAAGTCATTATAAATTTATGAATGAAATAAATTATATATACAATGAAAATAATCCACTAAATGAACACAAACAATATATGGGGACAATAAATAAAATGAGACAATTGACGACCCATAAAAAACCTAAAGGAAAGTTAAATAGATGATAAGTTGTTATTTACAAGGAGGCCTCGGAAACCAATTATTTCAAATTGCTACCACTTTATCTTTTAGTTGGGATAATAATATAAAAGCGGTGTTTAATTTTAATTACCATCATTTACCTTTACAGGGTAATAAAGCTATATCTTATAAAGATAATTTTTATAGAAAATTATTACCAATCAATGAGAATATAAAAAACTCATTTAATATTTATAAAGAACCAAATTTTTATTATACACCTTTACCCACATCTATAAAGAATAATAATGTGATTTTACATGGGTATTTTCAATCGGAAAAGTATTTTATACATAATAGAAATAAAGTATTGGAGTATTTTAGTCCTTCTAGGGAAATAATTAAACATCTTAAAAAATATGAAGATATTTTAAATTCTCCTAATTGTTCTGTTCATGTAAGAAGAGGGGATTATTTAAAATTCCCAAATGAACACCCAACTTTAGAAAAAGAGTACTATAATTCTTCATTTAAAGAATTTGATGAGGGCACTACTTTTTTAATTTTTTCAGATGACATTAAATGGTGTAAGGATAATTTATCTTATGAGAATTTACTTTTTATTGAAAATGACGTAGATTATCATAACTTATATTTAATGTCGTTATGCGATCATCATATAATTGCTAATTCCTCTTTTTCGTGGTGGGGGGCATGGTTAAATAAATCCACTGATAAAAGGGTGATAGCACCTAACAAATGGTTTGGTGATAATAAAAAATTAGTGACAACAGATATAATACCTATAAAATGGGAAAGATTATGATAAATGGTGAAGATTATAAATTTATAGAAAATAAAAACAGTGATACACTCATAGTTTCTTTTAATTATCATAATGGTAATAATAATTTTTTTAAATTTGGTGCGTTAACTAAATTAAAGGAGTATAATTTATTATTTTTAACAAGTAAAAATAAATGGTATTTAGAAGATGATGGTAAAGGAACTAAATTTAAGAATTTTTTAAATCCTTTTATTAAAAAATATGGTCCCGAAAATACATTATTTTTCGGATCTTCAATGGGTGGGTCAGGTGCCCTAATACATGGTATTTATTTTGGTGTTAATGTTTTTACTAGTAATCCACAAATAGATGAAAAAATAGTTTTTAAACATATTATCCCCGAAAAAAAGAATTTTGCTAATTCACTTTTAAAAAATAATATTAAATTATTAGAAATAAAAGAATTATATAAAGATAAACATCATGAACCTATTATATATTTTTTATGTGGAAATACCCCCGCAGATAGCGAAAATCTAATAAAATTTTTGTCCTATGTTCCACCTAAAATTAAAATAATTATCGAGAAGCTACCTACAAATGAACATGATTACTGGACCCATTCTAATCAAGATATTTTTTGTAGGTTAGATATAATGAATAAAATAAGAAAAGTAACATATTCTAAATATAAATAAATGTTAATTAAAGAAAGGAAAAAAATACAAAATGTACCTGAATGGTTTAGGGTCAATGGGGATAATACACATTCTATTAATCATGATCTCCATTCTAATTCTATCGTCATTGATATAGGTGGTTATACAGGTGTATGGTTAAAAAAAATAGAAAAAAAATATGACCCCCATCTTTATGTGATTGAACCCATAAAAAGTTTTTATAATATAATGGTATCTAAATTTAAAAATAATAAAAAATTTAAATCTTTAAATGTGGGTATATCTAATGAAAATAAAAAAGGTATTATAACTTTAAATGGTGATGAGACCTCTACCCAAAATATAGAGGGAAAATCAGTAGAGGTTGAGTTTCTAACTATGGATAAATTATTATCTCTATGGGGATTAGACTCAGTAGATTTATTACAAATAAATATTGAGGGAGATGAATATAATTTAATGGAAGATATGATAAAAACTGAAACAATTAACAAGATTAAAAATATCCAGATACAATACCATTTAAATGTGGATAAATGTGTGGAGAGAAGAAAAAAAATACATGAAAAATTAAATAATAATTTTATTAAAAAATATGACTTTCCCTTCGTGTGGGAATGTTGGACACAAAAAAATGGATGATATAACCCAATTTTACAATAAGCATAAAGGGGAAACTATTTTTATTTATGGTAATAGTGAAGAATTAGCCGATTTAACACCCCCACAAATAAGTTTTTTAGAAAAACAAACCTCTATTGGTGTTAATTATTCTCACGAAATAATAAATTCTACTTATCTTATGACTGGACATCAAAGTCATGTGTTATATGCGATGGAATATAAAGGAAAAGATAATTTTGATGCAATTTTTTTCCAATCAGCGAAACCTAACCCTATTTTTAAAAATAAATATGAAAAGGTTTTTAATCTCCCTTGTGATACCAGTAGAAATATCAGTGGGCAAATAGGAAAACATAATAAAAAATTAGGAGGATGTTCTAATATAGGAACTAGTATAACCCATATGGCATATATTTTAGGTGCTTCAAAAATAATTTATATCGGATTCAATCAAAAAAATGTATCCCATTTCTATAATAAGCGAGAAGAATTAAAAAAATTAATGGTGGATCGCATCTATAAAGTTATGGAAAAATATAAGGATCAATACCCAAAAAAATTATTCGATGATTATGTATCACATATAGGACATATGAAACCTTTAGAGACATTAAGAAAATTAAAATGGGAATCTAATCCACATAATATTAATAACACCCCCATTTTTAGACAAATGTTTAATACTCTCAAAAAGGATAACATTAAAATTTATGCCACCTGCAAAGAAAGTGTTATGGTAGAAGCTGGTGCACAACATATCAACCTGGAGGAAATTAGTAATGTATAAAGGGAAAAATATTGTCGGATTAATAGTGGCTAAAGAAAATTCGAATAGATTTCCTGGTAAAAATTATTATAAAATTAAGGGAGTCCCGATGTTTTGGTATAATGTAGAATTACTCCAACATACTAAATTAGTAGATGATATCTATATAGTAACCAACAGTGAATTTATTAAGTCTTATTCGGAGAAAAGAGGAATAAAAATTATATGGAGAGGACCTAATTGTAGTAGTGATGATGAACCATTATTTAATATTATAAAATATGGTTATAAATCATTGGAAAAGAGATATGATTATATAATACATATAATGGCCAATTCTATAAATAATGATAAGGAAAGTATTGATTTATCGATCAAACATATTCATAATTTAAACCTTAAAGAAGTTAGATCCTATGATAAAAAGGGGATAGAAAATGGATTAATGGTATTACATAGTGATGTAATGTTAAAAAATGAACTTTCTACATATGTAGGTATGGTTCAAAATAACGCAAAAGAAATTCATGTTAAAGAAGATTTAAATGGTACACTCTAATCATAAATGTATATTTGTTCATATTACTAAAACCGCCGGTAGTAGTATTACTAAATGTTTAGGTGGTCATGATATAGGTAGTCCTCATAGAGATATCTTTAAATATCGCTCTACACTACCCCCACAAATTTTTAATAATTATTTTAAATTTGCATTCGTAAGAAATCCCTGGGATAGAATGGTATCCGAATACCACTACCAACGACAAAGAAAAGATGGTAAGAAGACTAATCTTTCTTTTATAGAATATCTTAAACAAGGACATCCTTCCCAAACTTCTAACCAACTTAAATGGATTTCTACCATCACAAATAATAATATTAAAATATTAGTAGATTTTGTAGGGAAATTTGAAAATTTAGAAGAGGATATTAAATTAATATCTAAAAAAATAAATTATGAAATAATTTTACCTAAAATTAATAGTAGTGAACATGATAATTATCAAAAATATTATACCGATGAAACTAAGAATATTGTTGCAAATTCTCATAAACACGATATAGAATATTATAAATATAAATTTTAATAATGATAAAAAAAAATAAATTATATTTCATTGCAGAAATTGGTCAGAACCACCAAGGGGATATTAATATTGCTAAAAAAATGGTGGATCAACTTGTAGGTACTGGGGTATCGGCAATCAAAACTGCAAAACGAGATATTGATGTATGTTTAACAGAAAAACAAAAACAAATGCCTTACATTAATAATAGGTCTTTTGGAAAAACTTATTATGAGCATCGTAAAGCCCTAGAATTAGATAAAAATGAGTTTAAAGAATTAAAAAAATATAGCGAATCTAAAGGATTTGACTTTATTAGTAGTTTTACTGATAAGTCGAGCTTAGATTTTTTAGTAAATGAGTGTGAGGTGAAATATCTTAAAATCGCATCCCAAAGGGCAACAGATATTAGATTATTAAAAGATGCTTCACAAACAGGATTACCCACTATTATTTCTACAGGAATGTGTGATATAGAGGATGTTGACCGATGTATAAATATTTTTAGTAATGTAGATAAATATTTAATGCAATGTACCAGTGCTTATCCTTGTAAAGATTCTGATATTAATTTAAATATCATTAAAACTTATCAAGAAAGATATAAGGATAAAATAGTGGCATATGGGTTAAGTGGTCACCATACAAGTATCGCCCCAGATTTGGCAGCTTTTCTAATGGGTGCAACTATTATTGAGAGACATTTTACTTTGGATAGAACCATGAAAGGAACAGATCATAATGGATCATTAGAATTAGATGGGGTTATTAAAATAATAAGGTACATTAACCAAATTAAAACCGCTTTAGGAACATATGAAAAAAAAATATTAGAAAGCGAATTACCAACAATATTAAAATTAAAGGGAGATTTAAATGGAAAAAAATAAAACTTTAAAAAATTTTTGGGAACAATGTCACAACGGACTAGTCCAAATAAATTTATCCGATAAAAATAAAAAAATATTAATAGATAGATTTAATCATTATGTTCTCCCGCGGGTGGATCTTCATCATAAATCTATAATTGATTATGGGGTAGGTGGTGGTTATTTTGGTGAATTAATATTAAATACCTTTAATATTAAAAAATATAATGGTATCGATATATCTGAAAGATCTATTAAAAATGCAGAGGAAAAAATAAAAAAGTATAAGGATATTATTTCTTTTGATTTGGTTCCCGACTCCTTTAAGCACTATAATGCCGATGTATTTTTTTGTTTCGCCTGTATACAACATTTTATTACAAAAGAGTATTTAGATGATTTTTTAAATAAAGTTAATACAAGTAATATTCCAGAGATATTCCTCCAAATTAGGGTTAGTAAAAATCCTAAATTTTTAAATTCTTTAAACAAAAATGAGAATTTAGTTTATTATGGGTGTACTTTACCTTATACTTATATAGTCACCGAATTAAATAATTATGATTTAGATTATAAAAGTAATATAATCAACAAGGGTAACTACCAATACTTAAAATTTTTAAAACGATGATTTATTGTTTTGATTTAGATGGGACAATTTGTAATGACTCTAAGGGGGAATATGAAAAAACTATGCCTATAATTGAACGGGTAGAAAAAGTTAACCAACTATATGATGAAGGACATATTATTATTATAGAAACTGCTCGCGGAAGTATAACCGGAAGAGACTGGAAAAACCTCACTGAAAAACAATTAAAAAAATGGGGAGTTAAATATCATACTTTAAGGGTGGGTAATAAAATTTATGCAGATTTTTATGTCGATGATAAAGGTATAAATGATAAAAACTTTTTTTTAAAATAATGAATATATTATTATCATACCCAAGAAGTGGAAATACATGGTTAAGATATTGTGTTGAATTCCTTTCCAAAAAACCAACTATAGGTTATACCAGTGCTAATGCCTCTAATTTTGATAAAAATGCATTAGGTGCTTTTAACTCAAGTATGGGTGTTGATCTCAAAAGTGACCCTATTTTAATAAAACGCCATATGGTTGGTTTTGGATATGGGAAAGATACTCATATCCCTGATTGGACTACCTCGGATAAGTTATTATTAATTATTAGAGACTATAAAGAAGTACTCATAAGACATAATAAAGGTAAAAAAGATATTAACACCTTAAAAAAAAGTTGTGAATCCCATATAATCTCTAAGAATTACACCCAACTCATCCAATACTATGAAACTTTTCCAGGTGAAAAATTATTAATATATTACGAAGATATAATTACAAATTTAGATAATACACTTAAACAAATATGTAATTTTATTAATATTGATGATACCCACTTGAATGATTTTATTAAAAATGTTAGTAATCATAAAAAAAATAGCTTGTCCATATATGGCCAATCTCATACTAAAGGTAAAAATATAAAATCCCATTCCCATAAACTAAATAAAGGAGAAAAAATTAAATGGGATACATTTATAAAAATTAAATTAGGAGAAATATCCGATAAATATTTAGAAAGATATTATGAAACACAAGATTAAAATAAAAGACACTTCTTTTAGACATTGTTATTATAGTAGCAATCCTACCCACCCAGTGAATTTTTCTGCAGAAATAGAATGGGATTGGAATCTCTCAAATATAAAACCAAACGAGTTAATATTTTTTACCCATACTCATATTCTAGAAGGGGTAAATTTTCGAAATAAAAATAAGATTTGTTGGTTAATAGAGCCTTACGATTTAGTTCCACACCATTATGAATCAATAAAAAAACTACACGATAATTTTAAATATATTTTAACTTATGATAAAGAACTTTTAGATATGGGAAAAAATTTCTGTTTCATCCCTTCGGGGGGGACATGGATAAAACCGGAGGATCGTAAATTGTGGGATAAAAACAAAATGGTTTCTATAATAGCATCTGGTAAAAAAATGTTACGTGGACATAAATTAAGACATGATGTAATAACTCAATATTCCCCTCATTTAGATGTAATGGGTAATGGATATAAATCAATTCCCCTTAAAATAGATGGCCTTAAAGATTATAGGTTTTCGGTGGTAATCGAAAATTGTAAAAGGGATTATTATTTTACTGAAAAATTAATTGACTGTTTATTAACAGGTACTGTCCCCATATATTGGGGATGCCCCTCTATAGGAGATTTTTTTAATATTAAGGGGATGATTGTGGTGGAGAATCTAGAGGAGATAGGTGAATCATTAAATAAGTTAACTCCAGAATTATATGAAAGTATGAAATCATATTTGTTAGAAAATTTTAATAAAGCCCGCCAATATAATCTACCCGAAAATTTTATATATAAAAATTTGATAAAAACTAGAAAAATATGAAACTAAATTTAGGGTGTGGAAATAAATTATTTCCTGGGTTTGTCAATGTGGATATACGTAAAGAAACCGGATGTGATATTGTTGATGATGTTGGTAAACTTTATAAATTTAATAAAGAAAAAGTAGAATTAATATACGCGTGTCATGTTCTGGAACATTTTGGGAGGCATGAATATAAAAAAGTATTAGAAAGATGGTATAATACATTAAAAGTTGGCGGAAAACTTAGAATCTCCGTACCTGATATTGAAAAAGTATGTAAAGAGTACTTAAATGGTATACCATTAAAAAAATTAATAGGATTTCTTTACGGGGGTCAAACATATAAAGAGAATTATCATTATATTGGTTTTGATTTTAAAACACTAGAAATAGATTTGAAAGATGTGGGATTTAAAGAAGTTTATTTATGGGATTGGAAAGAAACTGAACATTCGGATATTGATGATTTTTCACAAGCTTATCTTCCCCATATGGATAAAGAAAATGGAGTATTGATGAGTTTGAATATTGAAGCAAAAAAATAATGGTAAATAAGACACTTTATAGTAAAAAATATAATATAGAATTTTTTCATATCACCAAAAATGCTATGACTGCAATTATACGTGACCTTGGTTTAACTTGGTATGATAGGTCAACATTACCTAATGATCGTAAAATATTTTGTGTTGTCAGAAATCCACTTAAAAGGGTCCTTTCAGGGTTTAATGAGGTTAGAAAATTATATAGGTTAAATGTGAGAGAACATACTTTTAGAGTTTTAGAAAAAAGTGTTGAGGATAAAATTTTCAGTAATAGTAATTTAGAAGAATCCTTTGACTTTTATATAAAAGAATTAGAAACAAATGGTTTTTTCGATAGTCATAATCAACCACAATATGATTTTCTTCATGGTTATACAGTAAAAACATTGTTTGATACCCCCAGAAATATTAGTGATATACAACATTTTTTGAAGTTTGAAGGGATTGATGATGAGTTAAGTGATTTAATAGATAAACCGATTAAATTAAATAGGGTTAATAGTGGTGATAAAACTGTGAAGAATAGTATCGAACCCATACTCGGGAAATATGAAGATAGGGTTCGAAAATTATATAAAAAAGATTATGAACTATATGAAAGATAAAAATTATGGTATTATATATTATACCTATGGTAATAAATTTCCTCCGGATTTACAAAAATCAGTTAATTCAGTGCGACAATGGAATAAATATTTAAAAATTGCTTGGATAACGGAAATACCTAATCACCCTAAAAAAAATATTTTTGATGTAGTTATTGAATCAAAATCGAATAAAAAATACGGCTGGCATAAGAGAACAGAATCCTTATTATTAACCCCATTTGATGTTACCTTACATTTAGATAGTGATACGGTTATCCTTGGCAATCTTTCTTATGGTTTTGAAAAGGCAGAAAAATTTAATATTGCCCTATGTCATGCCCCCGCGTATTATGGTGGTACCTTTTGTACTAACCCAGCTAAAAATATTTATCCTTTACATAAAGAACAAATTGTTTATAATGCTGGTGTAATTTTTTATAAAAAAAGTGAGATGACGTGGGAAGTAATTAATAAGTGGATTGAATATAATGATAATTACAATGTCGCTCAAGATCAAGTAGGTTTATCTAATTCATTTGAGAAACTAGATTTTAACCCATTTGTTTTAAGTAGGAGTTGGAATTTTCGGGGGGGATTACAAAGTGATGGTCATGGACCAATGAAGATATGGCATTCACATAAAAATGTACCACAAAATAAAATAAAACAAAAAGGTTTTTTTAGGTTATGAAAAAAAAATTTTGTCACATTCCAAAAACAGGTGGGGTAAGTATTTGTAAATTAATAAATAGATTACCTGGACATACAATAGAAATATTAGATGGTAAAAAATATATTTATACATTTGTAAGAAATCCATATGATCGATTAGTATCCTCATTTTTTTATTTAAAAAATGGTGGGAGAAATAATATGGATAAACAAGATAAAAAAAAATATATAAATAATTATTCTTTTAGTGAGTTTGTAATCCATAAATTAAAGACGGCTGCCGCCCACCAAAAACATTTTAGACCCCAAACCTATTGGATTCCTAAAGGGGCATCTTTTATTGGTAAGTTTGAAAGTATGGAAAATGATTTAGAGGAGTTAAAAAAATATGTCCCCATAAAAGGGAAACTTCCTCATTTGAATAAATCTAACCATAAAGATTTTAAAGAATATTATAATGAGGAAATAAGTGAAATTGTATATGAAGTGTATAAAAATGATTTTATAAAATTTGATTATGATAAAAAAAGTTATATAAAATGAATCTGGAGGAGATAATAAGGTCTAGACCAGATAAAACTGATTTAGGAACTACGGCCACGTGGAAATTAAAACATCTTTATAGTATTATAAAGAAGTTAAATCCCTCTTTAGTAATTGAATCGGGTACCTATACCGGTAATAGTTTATGGTTATTTAAAAATAGCTTAAATAATATCACTCTCCATTCTTATGAATTAAATTATAAAAATTTAAAATGGCGAGATAAATCTATTTTTTATCATAATTACGATATAGAAAAAGATAAAAATCTTTATACCCCACTACAAAATGATTTAATCTATTTTGATGATCATCAAAACCAAGAAAAAAGACTTAAGTGGGCATATAATTCCGGATTTAAACATATTATATTTGATGATAACATACCACGAAAAAAATTACATTTTTTTGGGTATCCGCCAGTTCCAACTATCAATATGTTAATAGAAGATAATAAATTACCTCCCTACGTAATAGAGGTAAATAATTTAAAATACGATATGTCTAACCCCAAAGGAAGAAATGGGGGTCAAACTTATTTAACTTATCTTAAAATAAAATAATGATGAATAAAAATGTATTAATAACAGGAATTAATGGACAAGATGGTTCTTATCTGGCCGAATTTTTATTAGAAAAAGATTATGAAGTATGGGGAACAGTTAAAAGAAATTCCGTTTCGGAAACACAGTCTACGCGCATTGAACATCTCCGTTCTAATAAATTAATAAACTTAGAGTATGCTGATTTAACCGACATGGCATCCTTAATTAGAATTTTAAATAAAATTAAACCGGATGAAATATATAATTTGGCCGCCCAATCTCATGTGAGAATAAGTTTCGATCAACCTATTTATACTGCCAATGTTACGGGAATTGGTACACTTAACTTATTAGAAGCAATTAGAATGGTATCACCCACTTCTAAGATATACCAAGCTAGTTCTTCGGAAATGTTTGGTAATAATATTGATAATGATGGTTTCCAGCGAGAAACGACCCCAATGACACCGGTTTCTCCTTATGGGTGCGCTAAAGTATTTTCTTATAATATAAGTAGGAATTATAAAAATTCTTATGGTATGTTTATATCTAATGGTATATTATTTAATCATGAATCTCCAAGAAGAGGAACAAATTTTGTAACTAATAAAATAGTTAAGGCTGCCGTCAGAATTAAACTAGGGTTACAAGATAAATTATATTTGGGGAATTTAGACGCAACAAGAGATTGGGGACATGCAAAAGATTATGTGGAAGCTATGTGGTTAATGTTACAAGCGGATACTCCAGATGATTATGTGTGTGCCACTGGAAAATCACATTCTGTTAGAGAACTATGTGAATATGTTTTTAGTCAATTGGATTTATTTTATTTAGAACATATAGAAATTAATAAAAAACATTTACGACCAGAAGAATTACGGGATTTAAAAGGTGATGCATCTAAAATTAAAAAAGAGCTGGGATGGTGTCCTAAATATACTTTTGAGAGTATGTTAGATGAAATGATAGAATACTGGAAAACTTATTATAAACAAAAAGATATTATTTATGTATAAAATATTAGTAACAGGAGGATATGGATTAGTAGGGTCTGAATTTAAGGGAGAAGAATATATTAAAATAGGATCAAAATATTGTGATTTACGAGATACACACAACACAAATAATTTATTTTTAAGGACTAATTTTGATAGTGTTATACATTGCGCCGCTAAAGTAGGGGGTGTTGGTGGTAATATGAGATATAAGGGAGAATTCTTTTATGATAATATAATGATGAACACCAATGTAATTGAATCCGCTAGACGTAATGGAATTAAAAACCTAGTTTCTTTTTTATCTACATGTGTTTTCCCGGACCAGATAGAATATCCTTTAACAGAGAAAAAAATACATTTGGGTCCCCCTCATGGATCTAATGATGCTTATGCATATGCTAAAAGAATGGCAGACATCCAAATCCGATCATATAAAGAACAATATGGGGTTAACTATAAATCTATTATTCCCACCAATATATATGGACCAAAAGATAATTTTGATATAGAAAATGGGCATGTAGTCCCCTCTTTAATACATAAATGTTTTATTGCTAAAGAAACTAAAACACCTTTAACAATATGGGGAACAGGAAAACCACTCAGAGAATTTATATTTAGTAAGGATGTTGCTGAGTTAACCAGATGGGTTTTAGAAAACTATGAAGAAAACGAACCGATTATCCTATCGACATCCGAAGAGATTTCTATTAAAGAATTAGTAGAGATGATAGTGGAAATAATGAATTTTAAAGGAGAAGTTAAATGGGATGATGATAAACCAGATGGACAATTCAGAAAACCAAGTGATAATTCTAAATTAAAAACTTACCTACCAAATTTCAAATTTACACCAATCTACGAAGGATTAACAGAAAGTATTTCTTATTTTTTAAATAATTATGAAAAAGTTAGAAAAGGAAATACTACACTTTTAAACCATCTATGATTAAATTAAATTTATGAGTAAATATAAATACAAAGATATCCCAGAAGAGGATTTAATAGAATTAGAACAATTTTTAAATAGGAATAACATTGAGGAAGGAAAATTACTTCAAACCATAAAGGTAAATGTTAAATGTAAAACTGAAAATCAAAAATGTTTACTAAATTCAATAAAAGAAAATGAAATAACAATTTGTTGTGGACTCCCAGGAACTGGTAAAACTTTTTTATCGTGCGCACAAGCATTAAAACTATTAAAAAGCAAAAACCCAGCTAAATATAAAAGAATTGTATTAATTAAATCAGTTACAACACTTAAAAATGAAGATGTAGGATTTCTAAAGGGAACATTAGAAGAAAAACTAGCACCAATTATGGAATCATTTACTGATAATTTCAGAAAATTAATTGGTAAATCTAGAACAAATAAATTAAAAGAGCTTGGGTTAATAGAAATATTACCTATAGCCTTTGCTAGGGGTAGAAGTATAGATAATTCTATTATTATTGTAGATGAATGTCAGAACATATCTATGGATAATATTCGCACATTAATGACTAGAATTGGTAATGATTCAAAAATGATTATTTTAGGAGATATTAAACAAAAAGATATTAGAAATAAAAAAGATAGTTCTTTGGAAATTATAATTAAAGAATTTAATGGTATCAATAGATTTGGTTGTGTTACATTAAATAACCCTGATGATGTGGTTAGAAACCCTATAATAAAAATTATTGATAGTGTTTTCGATAATTTAAACAGTAATGGTAATGGAATATGAAAGTAGGTATAACATTAGATGGTGTAGTTAGAGATTTTATAACTAAGTTCGAAGCAGTATATGACAAATACTTCCCAGAAGAATTAGAAGAAGAAGAATTACCTGAAAGAGATATTAATAGTTTAGACCTATTAGATCATTTTGAATTTAGTGGGGGTACCACTGAATTAAATAAGTTTATGTATGTGGATGCGGCATTAGAGATTTTTGGTCACGCAGGAGAAGTTAAATTAAATAGTGTCGAGCATCTAAACCAACTACATAATTTAATTGAGGATTTAGGACACACACCAATTGTTATTAGTAAAGAATTAAATAACAGCAAACCAGCAACTTTATTCTTTTTATCTAAATTATCCACTAAAATAAATAATATAATATTTGTTAGGGATTATGATAAAAAATGGGATCATGCTGACATACTAATAACTGCCAACCCTGAAACGTTAAAATCTAAACCCACAGGCAAAATATCAATAAAGGTTATAAACGAATATAATAAAGATATAGATTCTGATTATACATTAGTCGATTTAAAAGAACTATTAGACGATAGAAATACTTTAGAAAAGATATTAAGTACGGAAACTGTTGAGTTTGAGGATATAAATTAATAATTTTTAAGTATTTACTTAAGGTGATACTTATTTTACATTTTTAAAAAAAGCATATGGATAATATTTTATTAGAGATTGGTGGAAAAGAATTTTATTTTGATATTGATGCAATGTCAGAAGCAGTTAAAATAGATAATGAGTTTGTAACACCTGTTGAAACACCGGAAAATATTACACAAAATACCTTACAAATTGATGTTGCAAAATACGAAATGTATCGAGATCTTGTGGGTACATTATTAAGTTGTAGTGAAATAATAGATGATAAAATGGGAATTATGGCATTAAATTCGTTACCAATACCATTTAAATTATCTTTTAATACATTACTAATGAAAGGAATAATAAAAGAACTATAAAAAAATAAAAAAATGAGTGAACAAATTAACGCAATAAATGAATCAATAAAAAAAATAACCGATAAGGACTTCGGTATTTATTTTTTTACACTTGATACAAAAGGTAACCCCACTGCTGGTGTTGCAACTATATATGAGCATGTTAAGCTATTAAGAGAATTAGGATTTAATGCTCAAATTCTACACGATAAAAATGATTATAAACTTAGAGAAGATGAAAGTGGTATGGGAATCGCTGAGTGGTTAGGTGAAGAATACGCTAATTTACCACATATTTCTATTGAATCACAAACATTACAAGTTGGTCCATCAGATTTTGTTGTTATACCTGAAGCCTTCGCTAGTGTTATGAAACAAACATCTAAATTTCCTTGCAAACGGTTAGTTTTTCTACAATCATATGAATATGTGTTTGAGATGTTAGAGATTGGTGAAAATTGGCAAGGTTTTGGAATTAATGAGATTATCACCACAAATGAAAATCTTAAAAACTATATAGAATCGATATTTAGAAACCTATCAACTGAAATCATTCCTGTGGCAATTCCAGAATACTTCAAAGAAAATGCAAAACCAAAAATCCCCACAGTTGCACTTTCAGCTAGAGATAAAAGAGAAATATTAAAAATAGTTAAAATATTTTATCAAAAATATCCACAATACCAATTTATTACATTTAGAGATATGTCTGGATTACCCAGAGAAGAATTTGCTAAGGAATTATCAAAATCCTTTTTAAGTGTATGGGTTGATGAATTATCTAGTTTTGGTACATTCCCAATTGAATCTATGAAATGTGGGACACCTATTATTGGTAAGATACCTAGAATGGTTCCAGAATGGATGGGAACTATAGATGAAAATGGTAATTTACAATTAAATGATAATGGTATATGGACAGCAAATTTAAATGCGATACCAGATATAATCGCAACCATAGTTGGATTATATTTAGAGGATGCCATCCCTACTAATTTATTAGAAACAATGGAGGAATATAAATCTAAATATAATCAAGAGGAGATGAAACAATCTCTTAAAGAAGTATATAATAGAATTTTTGGAAGAAGGATAGTGGAATTAAAAACCATTGGTGAAAAAGAGCAGGAAAAATTGAATAATACTCCTGAATTACAAATTGAAAAATAACAAAAAATAAAAAATAATTAATTATGACCAATAATATTACTGTTATATTACCTATACATGAGGTACAAGAAAATACAGAAACTTTTTTAAAAAGAGCAATAACTAGTGTATCAACACAATCCGTTAAACCTAAAGAATTATTAATAGTTAGGTCTAAAGATAAAAAACTTATAACCCTACTTGATAAATTTGATTTTGGTGAGATAAAAGAAATAACTAGAGTAGTTGAAAATACTACAAGCGATTACGGATTCCAATCACAAATGAATTTTGGTGTTAGTAAATGTAATACTGAGTATTTTACATTTTTAGAATATGATGATGAATTGTCCCAAATATGGATCAAAAATGGGGTAGAGTATATAGATGCGTATCCCGAAGTTGGTGTTTTTCTCCCCATTGTATTTGAATGTGATGAAAATGGTCAATTTATCTCTTTTACAAATGAAACTATATGGGGTAAAAATGTAAGTGAAGAAATGGGTTTTTTAGATAATAACACACTACAAAAACTTCAGAATTTTAACTTTGATGGGATGATTGTTAATAAATCATTATACGAAGAACATGGGGGAATTAAAACACATATGAAGTTAACGTTTACATATGAATTCCTATTAAGAATGAGTTACTTATCCATACCAATTATGGTAATACCAAAACTAGGGTATAAACATACTAACAATAGAAAAGAATCATTATTTGATCATTATAAAAACACTGTTGATGTAATGGAAAGTAGGTTTTGGGTTAACAAAGCTAAAAAAGAATATTTTTTCACTGAAGATAGAGAAATAACATACGAAGTAGAAACAAATTAATGTCTGAAAAAACTACCAAAAGGGGTAGAAAAAGGACGACTAATTTATACTTTGGACCTGAACAAGAAAAAGCAGTTGTTAATTTTTTAAACTCCGATGACTATGAAGAGAGAAACAAAATATATAATAAACACTTAAGGTCGCCATTAAATAAAATGATAGAATCTATCATTAGGCGATATAAATTATATAGAAAAGAGTATTCTTATGAAGATATTCATTCTGATACCCTATCCTTTTTAGCTACCAAGATGGAAAAATTTGAACCATCTAAAAATAAAAAAGCATACTCCTATTTTGGAACCATTTGTAAAAATTATCTATTAGGTCAATTATTAAAATCCAATAAAAAGATGATATCCGATTTATCATATGAAGATATGTATTCGACAGTGGAAAAGATGGATGATTACATATACAACTTAGAAGATGAAGATAAAACATCACTAGATGATTTTATATTAGAAATATCCTCAAATATTAAAGAAGAATTAGATTCATTAAAAATTACTGAAAATGAAAAGCGTGTGGGTAATGCATTAATTGTGGTATTAGATAATTGGGAAACTATATTTGAACAAGTAGAAAGTGGTAATAAATATAACAAAAATTTAATATTATCTTATATAAGGGAGATATCTGGTTTAACTACTAAAGATATTAGAGTATCCATGAGAAGATTCAAAAAAATATATACTGCGTTAAAGAATATTAAGATAGATCAAGGATCCTTATAAAAATATTAAATATTTGATATTTATAGTAAAAAGGAACTTATGGCAAGACCAAAAAAAACTAAGATACATTTAGATAAAGATAGTTTACGTGAATTTATGCAAGAAATTTATAATGATTGTAGTAATATGATGAATAGTGCTCGTAAAGAATTAAATGAAAGAAAAAATAGGGCTGAAATAGAAGACATTAATGATGAATCTATGATTGGTAAGGTCAATAACGATACATTAAAATTAATTGATTCTACTATTGATAAGAAATTATCACTAGCAAAATTACAAAGTCAAATAGTATCAGATAATAAATCTTCTAATGATGAAAATGTTAGTGATATATCATTTTCAGAGAAAGATAAAGATACATTAAGAGAACTATTTAATGAAAAACAATCAAAAGATAATATAAAATATGATTTAGATTAAATGGGGGATGGAGAACAAAATAGAGTATGTGATACTATAGAAGATCTTCGCAAACAGAAACAATGGGTTTTAGATGAGATAAAAAAGTATAAATCTTTTTGTGCTGGTCCTCCTTTATTAAATATTGATGCGTCATTACCATCTATTAATATAAATTTTGCGGTTATTAATTTTCTAAGGGATATTATGGCTGTTTTAGGTAATTTAAAAATGGATGAAATAAGATCATTAATTATAGATTGGTTGATTAATAATTTACGACCCACACTAGAAAGATTGGGTAATATCATAAAATTAGCAATAAAAGAATGTTATACTTGTAAGATAAACCCTAAGATACCTAATTGGTTATTTGAAGGAGGATTTAATGTAGAATTAGAACAAATAGATAGAGATTGTATGTTTAAAATCGCACCCACATCAATAGGTGGTAGATTATTATATGATGGTAGTAGTGATGATGATATGAACACATTTTTATATGAAGCAATACAAAATGGTGGGACAAATACTTGGGAGGACCCAAAAAGTGGTAAATCCATAGTAGACGTTAAATTTATTGAGCAAGGTGGTTATGTTTCTACTACTACCCCTGGAGCTCAACAAGATACAGACCCTAGAAATAATGTTTTTAATATTACGATTGATAAGGCGTATAGTGGAAAATCATTAACTACATTTATTAATGATTATATGGATAGTCAATTACCACTTTTTGACCTCCAAAAAGTTATTCCTGCAACCATGGATTTACTATATGGGTCAATAACTAGTAATATAAATCTACCAACTGATTGTGTTACTAAAAAAATAGAGTTTGAAAAGGGTTTAGAAAAAATGGTAAATAATGGTCTCGATGATGCAGAAGTAGTGGTAGATAATACATTTTTTGAATTTTCATCGCCAGAACTAAAAAACATAAAAGAGCAAGTAAGAAATAATAAAAAGGGTATTAGGCCATTTACTGAATGTTGTAGTAAAAAAACAGCGTCAGTTAATATAGAATCATTAACAGAATTAAATGATAAATTAAGTGATCCTAATTTATCTAATTCTGAAAAGGCGGGGGCAGTAGATAAGTCTATGAGAGATATGGAAGAACAAACCACTAATAATGTTAATTCTGTAGATGTGGATAAAGCAAGAAGAGATTTTATTGGTAATTTTGTAAATGCCTTATCTATTGTAACAACTAAAGCATCATTATCACCCAAAATTAACTTACCTATAATTATGATGGGTTATTTAGTTGAAAATAAAAGTAGGTATAGTTCTACTAATGAATTTTTAAAATTTAATCTATGTGTTATTAGAAATATATTAGGTGAAATATTAAGAAAACTAATTTATGAACTTTTAATCCCTTTTATTTTAAAAAATTTAAAACCAATAATAATTTGTGCATTAAAATACCTTTTAGAAGATAAATTAGTAAATAATCAGTTATCTTTAGAAAGTTTATTAGTTAATGTTAATATAAGACAAGAAACTAAAGATAAAATTAATAAAGCGATGGGTAATGTGCAAGATGCGGCAGGTAAAGTAGGAACCGCACTAAATAAAGTTAATATACCAAATATATCAGATAAATTAAATTTACCTAAAGATGGTAAATTTTGTGATTAAAAATATGAAATTATGTCAGCAATACAAAGTATAAAAACAGTACTTGGGTTTTTTAAAGGGTTAATGACTTTTTATAGTCCCCCTACCCCGATAAATAAAGAAGTTATAAGAATAGGTGTACCAATTAATAAAACTGGTATTAGTCCCGCTAGAGTAATTAATAATATTATTTCTAGAAAATCACAAGCAGGTGTTCCTAATATGCCATCAGAAGAAGATTTAAGGATGGAAAGAATTAGAGTAGAAGAAATATTAAATGAATTAATTGCTAACGCAAAAATAGAAATAGTAATTCCACCCAATGCTATCCAAGTTACTGTTTATGCAGGAGCACCAGGAGCGGTACCACCAATTGGTATTGGTATAAATGATGTTCCATATGTTGGTACAGTAAAAGGTTATGGTATTATAAGATAATGGACACTAAAATAAAATATACAGATTGGGATAATAAATCTAATAAAAAAATAAAAGAAGAATTAGAATCTTTAAAACACGAACATATTGCACTTAAAAATAAAATCGATAATCTTTTAGAAAATTTAATGGAGATAGAAAAAGAATATTATTTAGGTAATACTATATTAAATAAACGACATAAAGGTATAGAATAATGGGAGATAGATATAAAGATAGTAGAGATAAGAGAACCATACCAATGATACGGGTTGGTGAAGTTATTAGTGCGGTAGATTTTAAAAGAACTGGAAGAATCCAATGTAGAATAGAAGGAATAGATAAAGATGTATCTGATGCTAATTTACCATATTGTGTACCTCTATTACCAAAATATTTAAATATACTACCAAAGGAAGGTGAGATAGTTTTTCTTTTTCAATATGAGAGTAGACACATTGCAAAATATTCAGAATACCAAACCCAAAGATTTTGGATTGGTCCTGTTATATCTGAAATAACCAGATTAAATTTTGATCCTAAAAAAAGTGCTAGATCATTAATGTCAGATGGTCAATTAAAATTAAGTAATCCCGTAGGTAAGAATTTTAAAGGGGCATATCCAGATAAATTAGATATAAGTTTACAAGGTAGAAATAATGCTGATATAATTTTTAAAGATAAGGGAGACCAAAATGAGAATGGTGAAATATGGATACGAGCTGGTAAATTTATAGATACACCTGAAAGAAATGAATTTAATAATAAAGATCTTGGATATATACAACTTAAATATGGTGGAGAACAATTAAAAAGGACAACAGAGGAAAAAGTAATAACTAATTATGTTTATGATAATGCAACAACATTAATAAATGTTAAAATCAATACACAAACACAAGGACCCAATCCAGCTACATTAGCTGGAGATTTAACACCTAATGAATATATTTTAAATGTTGGAAACACTGTGGTAGAAATAACGGTTACAAATATATCAACAAAGGCGAATATTGGATCATTGTCATCAACTACCTTCCCTAATAGAGAGGCAGGATTAATCGCAGCTTATTCATTTATAGAACCATATATAACTGGAAACTGGAAACTAAAATCTAACGCTAATGAAGTATTAGAAAAATATGGTGGTGACGAAGGAGTTACTAATCAAGTAGTGTTTTTTAAGGGCGCAAAAAGAGAAGTTAAAAAAACTATTAAAGTTATTAAATTAATACCGGATAAAGATAAAAAATCTAGTGTTTTGAATGTAGTCGCTAGTAAAATTAATTTAATAAGTCACGATGGTAATCATACATTTGATTTAACTGATCCAGAAAGTTTAATTACTGATGAAGTTCAAGAAAAAATAAATAATGAAGCTCACCCATTAGTATATGGGGATAAACTAGTAGAATTTTTAGAATTAGTAAAAAGATATGTATCATTACATATACATAATTATCATGGTATGCCAGCTACAGAATTACCGAATAAACTAAATGTTTTAAATTTTGACTTAGATAGTATATTAAATAAAAACATTAACAGTAATTAGTATATTTATATATAAAAATGGTAACTAGAACATACATAGATAAAAACAATACATTAATTAAGGATACTATTATTAATACTGGTAGAAATCCTATTACTGAATTATATTATGGTGGTAGCGAAACAAGTACTAATTACACTAGACATTTATTATATTTCGATATTGATACCTTGCAAACACAATATAATAATGGTGAGTTAGGTGATTTATCTAATGTGGTTCACACACTTAAACTGTGTAATAGTTCTTTTTTTGATGCGGATCTTCAAGCACAATCATTATTAGATGGTAAACGAAGAACTTTCTCTTTTGATTTGGTATTATTTAGAGTTAACAAAACATGGGACGAGGGATGTGGATACGATTATCAAAGAGTATTTAAATCGGGAGATAAAGATAGAGGTGTAGTTGAATCTGCGGATAACATAACTTTTGTAGAGGGCGCAAGTAATTGGTTAAATTCCACAACAACAACTCCTTGGGATGCTGGAGGTGTTTATTCGGGATCACCATCAGCAATTACAATAACCACACAACATTTTGATAAAGGTAATGAAAATATTGAAATGGATATGTCCGATGAGGTTAATAGTTTAATTACTGGTGGGACAACAAATTATGGTTATGGTATCGCATTTGAGAGAGATTTGGAAACACTTATTAAAAATCCCGCACAATTCGTTGGATTTTTCAGTAGACATACCCAAACATATTATCAACCATTTTTAGAAACGACATATAGTGATACAATTATAGATGATAGAAAAAACTTTTATAGGGGTAAAACAAATAAATTATACCTTTATAGTAATTTAGGTGGTGATCCAACTAATCTCGATAATAACCCTAGTGTTACCATTTATGATGAAGATGGTAATGTATTTTCTGCAATAACCACCGCACAAACAGTTCATGTAACTACAGGTATTTATTATGCTGAAGTATTTGTTCCTATATCACAAGAAGATGGTGTATTATTTACGGATACTTGGGGTGATATTAATATAGGGTCAATTAATAGACCAAATGTGGAGTTAGAATTTGAAATTAAGGATGATACTGATTATTACAATATTGGCGATAACGAATCACTACCAATAGAATATGCAATATCATTAAGTGGTGTTAAAAGAGATGAAAAGATTAAAAGAGGGGACAAAAGAAAAATATTAGTTTCCGCAAGAATACCATTCACCATTAATCAAAGTGAGGTAATTGATGGTTTACAATATAGATTATGGGTACGTGAAGGTAATACTCAAGTTAACGTTATTGAATGGGAAGATATTAATAGGGCTTATCTTAAAAATTACTTCGTTTTAGACACTTCTTGGATGATTCCTAACGAATACCACATAGACATCAAGTTGACCTCTAATTTACAAGTTAAGACACTAACAGACGCAATTAAATTTTACATAGTTAACCAAGTCGATCAATTACATTAATCAGTATTTTCTTCTGGTGTTTCTTCGGGCGGTGGGGTAGCATCTGGATTTTGAATTGTAAAAGTCATACTTTCTATTTTCTCCAATGTATCCTTTAACATATCAGTAAAAATTTTATATATTTTTTCTTTGGTCATAGGAATTGGTATGGGAATATCAAAGTTATCCATAGAAAATCTCTTATCCTTTCTCATATATGTATCCCCTAGAGTATATTCTATATTTATATTGACATGAGTATCCCCTTTAGGATTTTTTTCATCATATACTATAAATTGGATATACACCATTATAGTATTATGATTTCTGGTTTTATAATCCACATACTCACCATTTACACTGTCTTGATTAAAAGGAATATATAGGGTAAATCCTTTGTGTCCATCCCACAATGTAACATCATCTGTAACAGTAAATACGCCCTCTTTTGAAATTAAATGTTCAGGATCTTCCCATGTAATGCTTACATCTGCTATTGTTTCCCCGACCATTCGATCAGCGGTTCCTACTCTTCCTTTTATATATGGTGTTAATAATTCACGCATTACTCGATTAAATATATATCCTTTATCTTCTTTCTTATAAAGGGTAGCGGCTTCATCAAATAATTTATCTCCATACCACCAGTAAGTTAAGGCTAAATCATATGCTTGATCATAAGGAAGCTCCATTTCCTCAATTAAAAATGCTGCACCATCCCATCTATCAAAATTACCATACATACCACCCACACCAAATTTCTTATTTAATGTTTTTAACATTCTTTTTTCTTGGGGGGTAAACTCAGTGGTTAAATCTATTAATTGTGCTTCTAATATTACATCTTTTTTCTTGATTCGCATATATGGGCTAATTTAATAATAAATATCTTATAAAACAAAAAAAAAGGGTAGAAATACATCTACCCTTTTTAAATCCAATCTATAGAGATTATTATCTCAACTCATTAATATTGAATGTAACAACACCATCAACAGTAATTCCACCATAGAAACGGTTATTAACCATTTTCTTCGCGTATCGTGTCATGATACCTTTTGTTGGAGCAAAATTGAACGGGTTTTGCAACGTTGGAGTAAGTTGTAATGGTACGTAAGGTGCGTAAATGTACCCAGTATCCAATAAAGACTTACCTTTATGTCCAATGATGATTGAGTTAGCCGGAGCGTATGGATCACGATATACAGTAT
>Ga0080013_1001578_pt1 | contig 29711 bp, 43 predicted proteins | sample ETNvirenome_6_85_FD_69236 | JGI IMG/M metagenome (GOLD analysis project Ga0080013, IMG submission 69236) | Marine viral communities from the Pacific Ocean - ETNP_6_85 (SPADES assembly) (version 2) | ecosystem: Environmental > Aquatic > Marine > Oceanic | place: Pacific Ocean | collected 2013-06-19 | reverse complement strand
GCTGTAACATAGCCGAATGTTTTAGAAAATACCCACAATACAACATCTACAAGATAGACGTTGGCGTGGAAGGGGATAAATGTTTCAACGTCTCGAAGCAAAAGAGTCCAGAGGACTATGAAAACTCTGCGCCCAACCTATCTTCCTTCTTTACAGAACTAAGCGAAGAGGCAATATTTATTGTAGGAGGAGCAGGCCACATATCGGGCATGACACTAGCGATACTAGAGCAGATAAAAGATAGAAAAATATCTGTACTATACATTCGCCCCAACCCCAAGAGCCTGACAGGAAAAAAGAAGTTGCTTGAACGAGCAACCTTTGGTATACTACAGCAGTACGCAAGGTCAGCCTTGCTAGAGGACGTACACGTCGTTAGTAATGAAAACATTGCTAAAATAATTGGCAACTTGCCCGTGATAGGTTACTATGACAAAATCAATGATCTTATTGCAACCACCCTACACTTTATCAATGTCTTCAATAGGACAAAGCATGTGTACGGAATGGTAGAAGAAAGAGAAAATGTTTGCAGGGTATCAACAATCGGGTTACTTGATGCAGATACCTCTGTTGAGAGAGTGTTTTATGACTTGGACCTCGTCCGAGAGAAGAGTTATTTTTATGCTTTAAGGCAAGAGAGACTACTTAGTGAGTCAAGTGTGATTCCTGATCTGGAATCCCAAATCGAAGAAAAAAAGGAAAAGTGGTTGACAAAGATTTCGTATAGGTTATATTCCACTGACTACGAGAGTTCATTTGGATATTGTGTCCACCGAACCTCAAAAGTGCAGGGGGAATAATGAAAGCGTATGTAGGTTCTTTTGTAAAAGAAGACGGTACACCAAGACGAATGTACTTTGTAAGGCTAGACGATATGCCTAGAGGCTTTTTGGATAGCAAGACCACCGGGACTGGACAATCTCCTACGCTAGAGCGTGGGAAAGAACTGGTTTGGGATTTACAGGCAGGTAATTTTAGAGTATTTAACTACAATACACAGCGTGGCGATATTGTGACGTTTGAGTTTGATGAAAATAAATTAGTTTGACAAGTTTAGCGCGATGGGATATTAGCTGTCGTGACTATAGGGTAGCCACCCACAAAATACAAAAACAGGAGTGTTTAACATGGCTATTGATTTGAAGAAGATGCAAGAGAAGCTGAACCGTGCAGAGGGCAAGAATACTTCCGTTTTTTGGAAGCCTCAAGACGGAGAGCAAACTATTCGTATCCTTTCAGGGCCCGATGGGGATCCCTTTAAGGAGTTTTGGTTCCACTACAACTTGGGGCAGAATCCTGGATTCTTGTCGCCGAAGCGCAACTATGGAGAAGATGACAAGCTGAACGACTTTGTTCGAAGCCTGTTTGATTCTGGCACCGAGGATGACCGCAAGCTCGCAAAACAGCTTATGGCTCGACAGCGTTTCTTCTCGGCAGTGATTGTCCGAGGTGAAGAAGAGAAGGGTGTTCGCCTCTGGGGCTATGGCAAGATGGCATATAAGGCTCTCTTGGAGCTAGTCCTTAACCCAGACTATGATGATATTACGGACCCCGAAACGGGTACTGACTTGGTTATCAAGTATGGAAAGCCTCCCGGAGCACAGTTTCCGCAGACGGGAATTACTCCTAAGCGCAGAACTTCTCCCTTATTTCCAAAGGACAAGAATGGTTCCCAAGCACGAGAGGCTCTGGAAGCCATCCCAGATTTCCAGGAGGTATTTGCGGACAAGCGAAAGACTCCTGAAGAAGTCGAGCATATGCTTGACCAATGGATTGCCGCCGAGACGGCACAAGAAATGCCCGACGTGGAGCAGTATGGCTCTACTAGTACTGCATCGGATGTTGACCAGAAGGTTAAGGAATTGATGAGTCAGGGCACATAAACCCCCCCCCCGCCGCAGGGAGGCACGGGCTGAGTGGCTATCCCAAGCTATTCTAATAGGTGCCTCGTTTTTCATTCTAATAGGAGTAAGTAGGAAATGAATTTTGATTTTAGTAATCGCAATTTGATTCTAAGTTGTGTAGCAGGTATTGCAGTACTGGCATGTTGGTTTGTGCTCAAGCCTGAAGCGGTGCCCGTTGAATTGGATGTGAGTGGTGTAGTAACAGCGAATGAGGAGCAGGAAGTAACGCCTGCTGAGGAAGCAGCACCTGAAGGACATGCTCTTCCGGTAAATGAAGTTATTGAACAAGAACAGAATACAGGAGAAGAATAATGTACAAGAATCATGCTATGACGGCTGGAATTTTCTTGCTCGCTCTTGCACTCAGTGCATGTGCTTGCGAAGAAGGTGATACAGCAGTTGAGACCGAAGAAACAACCGAGGAGACGACTGTCACGACCACGGAAGAAACAACCGAGGAGACGACTGTCACGACCACGGAAGACACTGGTAGCCCTGTTGTCACGGAGCCCGAAGATACGGGTACTGAGGACACGGGCGTAATTTAAGCCAACACCGCAGGGAGGCACGGGTTACAGGTGCCTCATTTTTTATTTATTTGGAGGGGTTATGGCTAGGGGAAAGAAAAAAAGCGAGAATGGTAAAGTTCCTGATATGGGAAGTATGCTTAAGCGCATCAACAAGAAATACGGTATGAAAGTTGCGCACAACCTAGACGAAGATAACCCGACGGAGGTCAAGGGTTGGATCCCTACTGGCTCTCGGTGGCTAGATTCTATTATATGCAAGGGAGAGATGGCAGGAATCCCTATTGGTAAAATTACAGAAATTGCTGGCCTTTCTGCTACAGGTAAAAGTTACTTAGCAGTTAGTATTGCAGCAAATGCACAAAAGATGGGGCATTATGTTATCTACTTTGACGCAGAGAGTGCAATTAATCCGGATTTTATCCGAAAGGCAGGGGTTGACACCCACCCTGATAAGTTTATGTACATTCAGGCTACTACAGTAGAATTGGTACTTGAGATTATAGAAGAGTTTATTGGCTTAGAGCGTCAAACGTTGTTTATCTGGGATTCTATCGCGAATACTCCGACAGATTCGGATAGAGAGGGGGACTTTAACCCAAACTCCTCTGTAAGTAAGAAGCCTAGGGTCCTGTCGCTAGGGTTCCAGAAGCTTACAATCCCCATCGCCAATGCACAATGCACTTTGCTTGGCCTTAATCAACTTAAAACTGTTATTCCTAGCACCCACGCGCAGAAGTTGGAAGCATTGAGTGAGCCTTACTTCACACCAGGTGGTAAAGCCATGGTCTACAACGCCTCGCTTCGGATCTTCCTAACGGGCCGTAAGGCCAAAAAGGCTTTTGTGACAGACGAGAATGGGTTTATAGTCGGCTCTGAAGTTAAAGCTACCCTAAAGAAGTCTAGGTTCGGGACGGAACGTCGCCAGTGTACATTTCAGATTATGTGGGGAGATGACGAAGTTCGAATTCTAGACGAGGAATCCTGGTTCGAAGCTATCAAAGGCTCGGAACAGATCATCCAGTCCGGGGCATGGTATACACTACTTTTCGACGATGGCTCTGAAGTAAAATTCCAGAAAAGCTCCTGGATAGAAAAAATTCACGATCCCAACGGCCTCTTTAAGGCTAGGATTTTAGAACTTATGGATCAAGAGGTTATTCGAAAATACCGTGATCGACAGGGAGATATTAAATCTTTCGAAGATGTTGATGCCGAAGTCGGAGAAGTTAGTGTTGAGCCTGGAGAGGTTTCGAAGTAAGAGGTAGGGTGGTCGAGTGGTTTAAGGCTCTGGTTTTGAAAGCCAGCGTACTCGAAAGGGTACCGTGGGTTCGAATCCCACCCCTGCCGCTTCATTGGGGGAAGTTTGAAAAGAGTGATGATAATAGACTGCATGAATATTTACTTGCGGTCATATATAGTGGACCCCAGTTTATCCCAAAATGGAGCCCCAATTGGTGGCTTTAAGGGCTTCTTGAAAACACTGCAGAAGCTATGTAGAGAGATGAAGCCAGACAAGATCATCGTAGCGTGGGATTGTGGTGGTGGCTCACGCAAGAGAAAGAGGCTGAACAAGAACTACAAGGCTGGTCGAAGCCCTATTCGTCTGAATAGGGACGTTAGGCATCTCACCCTCCGAGAGGAGGAGGATAATAAGATTTGGCAACAGATCAGGCTGTCAGAGTACCTAAATGAGCTTCCGATTCTGCAGTATTGTATTGAGGATGTGGAAGCTGACGACATTATATCCTATCTAGTACAAAACAAGCGCCTGAGGGATTGGCAAAAGTTTATAGTCTCAAGTGATAAGGATTTTTATCAACTTTGTGATAACAAGACCATCATTTACCGACCCACCCAAAAAGAGGTTCTGAATAAGTTCACAATCGTGGAACAATTCGGGATACACCCGAATAATTTTGCTCTAGCTAGGGCGATAGCAGGAGACTCCTCCGACAATCTTAAAGGCATTCAAGGAGTTGGACTAAAGACGATATCTAAAAGATTTCCTTTTATGGCCGAGGAGCGAGACTACTTATTGGGGGATATCTTAGATCACTGTAATGAGGTAGAGAAGCCTCTCTTGGTGCATAGAAGAATACTAGAGGGATCTGAGCGGGTCCGCAAGAATTATCAGCTTATGCAGCTGTACAGCCCATCTCTATCTCCAACTACTAAATCGAAAGTTAACTATGTACTGGATAACGCAGAGATGAAATTTAATTTAACTGAAATGCGGAAAATGATGATGATTGATGGATTTGGGGAATGGGATTGCTCAGAACTGACCTGCCATATGAGAAAGATAGTTGCAAGAGATAAGGAATAGGTTAAAATGAAGAAAAACGGGGGGAAGATGGAGCGAACAGATTTTAGCCACTTTGGCAAGAGCTTCCAAGAGTCATTGTGTATCTTGATGTTGGAGGATAGGCCTTTCTCAGATCAGATCATGGAGGTCTTTGAGTTAACCTACTTAGAACTGGGTTATCTAAGACTCTTTGTGTCTAGAATGATGGGATACCGGGATAAGTACGGTGTTCACCCTACTAAGAAGATTATGGGAACCATCATAAAGTCTGATTTAATGAAGGAAAACGAGGCAATCCAGAAACAAGTCCGGGATTATTACTCCAGGATGCTTGTTTCTGGAGACCTGAAAGACTCAGAATTTGTGAAAGACAAGGCGCTAGAGTTTTGTCGAAAGCAGAAGCTAAAGGGAGCTATGCTTCGGTCTGTGGGGCTGCTACAGACTTGCTCTTTTGATGAAATCTCGAAGATTATCAATGATGCTTTGGTGATGGGAAGCGACTCAGACTTTGGGCATGATTACCTTAAGGATTTCGAAGAGAGGTTTGAAATAAAGGCCAGAAACCCAATCTCAACTGGTTGGCAAGAGATTGACACGATTTCCCGTAGAGGGTTGGGATCTGGAGAGCTTGGAGTGGTCATTGCGCCGACTGGTGCAGGCAAGTCTATGGTCCTGGTACACTTGGGAGCAGAAGCCCTTAAGAGAGGGGTTAATGTCGTCCACTATACGCTGGAGTTGGCCGACAAGACTGTTGCTTCCAGGTATGATAGCTGCCTTACGGGTGTCAAACTGGATGAGTTGCATTCTTTTAAAGAACTCATCTATGAAAAAGTGCAAGGCATTCAGGGGAAGCTTATTGTCAAAGAGTATCCCACCAAATCTGCCTCCACTAGAACCATTAAGAACCATCTGGAGAAACTAAAGGGCCGTGGGATCAATCCAGGCCTTATTATTGTAGACTATGGGGACCTGTTACGACCTGTGGTGAATCGCAGAGAGAAGCGCGCTGAACTGGAGTCTATCTATGAGGAGATGCGAGGTATGGCGCAGGAGTTCGGCTGTCCTGTGTGGACCGCATCCCAGACAAACCGCTCAGGGCTCAATGCAGAGGTTATTACCATGGAAAGTATTTCGGAGGCCTTCAACAAATGCTTCGTGGCAGACCTGATCTGTACGGTCTCGCGGACCATGGAGGACAAGAACAGTAATTCAGGAAGAATGTATGTGGCCAAGAATCGAAATGGCCCGGATGGCTTAGTATATCCAATTTTTATGGACACAAGCAACGTCAAGATTCGAGTTCTCCCACCTGGAGACGGGGAAGGAGAAGCATTAACAACCAAAACCCAGGCGGAAATCCTGGCGGGAAGGTGGAAAAACTTTAAAAAACAACGAGAGGAGCGTAAGTAATGGAATTAGCATCAGAGATTTTATCAGACATCACAGTGCATATGAAGTATGCAAGGTATTTGCCCGAATTATATCGTAGAGAATCCTACGAGGAAATTGTTACACGAAACAAGGGGATGCATACTAAGAAGTTCCCCGATCTTGCTGAGGAGATTGAACAGGCATACCAGTTTGTCTATGACAAGAAAGTGTTGCCCTCTATGAGGTCTATGCAGTTCGGCGGCAAACCAATCGAAGTTGCCCCTAATCGTATTTTCAATTGTGCTTATATGCCGATTGATGACGTCAGGGCCTTCGGCGAGGTCATGTTTTTGTTGCTGGGAGGCACAGGCGTAGGCTATAGTGTACAGTCTCACCATATTGAGAAGTTACCAGAAATTGTAAGACCCAGCAGCAAGCGTACTTATCGATTTTTAGTCGGAGACTCAATTGAGGGCTGGGCTGATGCTGTTAAGGCCTTGGTCATGTCTTACTTCCGTGGTACCTCGAAGTTGAGATTTGACTTTTCTGATATTCGCCCAAAAGGTAGCAGACTAGTGACTTCTGGTGGGAAAGCCCCTGGGCCGCAGCCTCTCAAGGAATGCCTGGTCAGACTCGAAGGTATTCTGGACGCGAAAGAAAATGGCGATAAATTGAGACCAATTGAAGTCCATGATATGATTTGTTATATCGCAGATGCTGTTTTGGCTGGTGGGATCAGACGCGCAGCTTTGATTTCGTTGTTTTCAGCCGATGATGATGAGATGATTTCAGCTAAGACCGGTAGTTGGTGGGAAAAGAACCCCCAAAGAGGTCGGGCGAACAATTCTATTGTTTTGATGCGACATATTGTGACGGAAGGCTTCTTCAAGGAACTGTGGGAACGAGTTCGGGCTTCTGGGACAGGCGAGCCAGGGTTCTATTTCACTTATGACAAGGATTGGGGAACTAACCCGTGCGTCGAGATCGCTCTTAGGCCGTTTCAGTTTTGTAATTTGTGTGAGGTCAATGCCTCTGATGTGGTGGACCAGGAAGACCTCAATGAACGTGTTCGGGCGGCTGCATTCATCGGAACACTCCAGGCAAGCTATACAGATTTTCATTACTTGAGATCTGTTTGGAAAAGAGCGACTGAGAAAGACGCCCTTATAGGCGTCTCAATGACAGGTATTGCGTCTGGAAGGGTGTTGAATCTGGATATGAAGGCCGCTGCAAAGATTGTAAAGGAAGAAAACAAGCGTGTTGCTGAACTTCTCGACATTCGCCCTGCTGCTCGCTGCACCTGTGTCAAGCCAGCAGGTACAACCTCTCTAACCCTTGGAACATCCTCCGGTATTCACGCCTGGCACAACGACTACTATATCCGTCGTATTCGCGTTAGTAAGAGCGAGGCTATTTATAGCTACCTTTCCGAGTTCCACCCAGAGTTGGTTGAGGACGAATACTTCCGTCCCCACGACACTGCCGTCATTAGCATCCCACAGAGGGCACCAGAGGGTTCTATTACCCGCTCTGAGAGCGCCTTGCAGCTGCTAGAGCGTGTCAGGCGTGTGAGCAATGAGTGGGTCCAGGGAGGCCATAGAAAGGGCCAGAACACGCACAATGTTTCTGCCACCATCACGATCCGTGAAGAGGAGTGGGAGCCGGTTGGCGAGTGGATGTGGAAAAATCGTGATTGCTATAACGGACTTTCAGTTTTGCCACACACAAATCACACTTACGTCCAAGCCCCCTACGAGGATTGCGACGAAGAAACCTACAATAGACTAATGAAGTCCCTCGTCAATGTTGATCTTACAAACGTCATTGAGGTTGAGGACAACACGAACCTACAAGGCGAATTAGCATGCGCCGGCGGATCCTGCAGCATTACCTAACGGCGGCCACATAAAAGACAGCCCCCTTTCGGTGATTAGGGTTTTAGAGAACTATTTATTACTGAAAGGAGGCTTTATTATGCCAAGAAAAGGACAGTCAAGGTTTAACAACTTGTTCCCAAAGGGACATAAGTTTGGTTCGTGGGAACTGCTGGACCCAGAGCCGGTGCGGCTGAAAAAGGGAAAGAAAAGCTTTTATTACCATTATTTGGTGAGGTGTGGATGCGGCACTGAAAAACCTACTGACTGTAACCAATTGGTAAATGGGACTACTACTCGTTGTTATGCATGCTCTATGAAAGAAAGATATGGTTCTGGCAACCCAAGTTGGAAGGGCCACGGTCTTATTCCGGGCCGAAGGTTTCGCAGAACACAGCGCGGAGCAGAGGACAGGAACATTCCGTTTGACATAGACATTCAGACAATGAACGAGGTTTTAGAAAAGAATGGTTTTGTTTGCGCTCTTTCCGGTGTGAAACTTGACGAAAACACTTGGTCCCCAGACAGGATCGACAGCAAGAAGGGCTACACAAGAGAAAACTTACAGTTCGTTCATAAAGACATAAACCTTATGAAGAACAAGTTCCCAGAAAACTACTTCATAGAAATGTGTAAGAAGGTCGCGAGAAATAGCCATAAATAAACCTTGACTCCTCACCTCATTTAGGTTACACTATAAGAGTGAGGTGAAGAGTGAAGTTTAACCACCTTCTCCCCCGCTGGGAACAGATGCATCGATGCCCGGAGGGTGAAGAACATTATTATGTACCAACTAGCCATATTGAGGCAACGCTTCAGCATGTGGCTGTTCGTTTCCGCTGTAAGAAGTGTGCCCGCCTAACTGCTGCGTTTCTAGACCAGCCAACTTACCATACAAATAAGAAACTTATTAACAAATATATAGGAGAAGACAAATGAATTTAGAATTGAACCCAAAGTATCCATGGATCACTGTAGATTTATCTTTTGATGAAAAGGAAGATAAAAAGAGTACAGTGATCCTCCCGGAGGAATACAAGCCATCAGAAGCACCGTATAAAGTTGTTTCTGTAAAAAGAGACGCCTCAGGAGAGTTTTTGCACGGGGATGTGATCGTTGTTCCTACCCACGTTATCCGAGAGGTGGTCCTGAGAGGGCAATCTTCTTATTTAGTTGAGGGTAACCATGTTATGGCAACTGTTGAACTTCCGGAGGAAAAATGAGGCATTTAGTAGAGTATATTTGGATTGATGGCACAAAGCCAACTCCACAATTGAGAAGTAAAACAAGAGTGGTAGAGGGCCATGATTCAGATGCTTTGTGGGGATTTGACGGCTCATCCACAAACCAAGCATCAGGAGAGGATTCTGATTGTGTTTTGCGACCGATCAGAATGATCCAGGATCCTTTTCGTCCTCCAGGTTCTTTATTGGCACTGTGTGAGGTACTAGATGCCCGTATGAAGCCTCACACTACAAATAAACGGCACATCACTCGCGAACATGCTGTGTCTTTTAGCCATCACGACTGTTGGTTTGGCTTAGAGCAGGAATATACCCTCATGAAAGAGGGTCGCCCATTAGGTTTTCCGAGGATCGGATACCCTGCACCCCAAGGGCAATATTACTGTTCAGTGGGGTCAGCGAATTCTTTTGGAAGAGAGATTGTCGAAGAGCATTTGCACCTTTGCATGAAATCAGGGCTAAAAATCTCTGGGGTTAATGCGGAGGTTATGCCTGGTCAGTGGGAGTTTCAGATTGGCCCTCTTGGTCCTTTGGAAGTTGGTGATCAACTTTGGTTAGCGAGATATATTCTTGAAAGAGTAGCAGAGAAACACGGAGTTACAGTTTCTTGGGATCCGAAGCCCATAAAAGGAGATTGGAATGGAGCAGGTTGTCATTCTAATTTTTCAACAAAGCAGATGAGGGAGGTCCAAGGTGTATACTTGATTGCTCCCATCGCTCTGCAAGATGCCTTCACGGCCAATCCGGCAGAAATTCAAGAGGTTTATGGCCACGATATTGAATCGAGACTGACAGGTGACCATGAAACCTGCTCATACAAGGAGTTCCGGTGGGGAGTGTCGGACAGAGGAGCATCTATTCGTATTCCGTGGCAAGTTAATGTTGATCAGGTCGGCTACATTGAGGACCGTAGACCAAATGCAAATTGTGATCCTTATCGTGTAACGAGCTATCTTATGGAAAAAGTGTGCCCAGTAATCCAAAGTCTTAATGAGCCAACACAGTTAAAGATGGATTTTGGCGAATTTGGGATTAGTGCTGGAAAAGTATAGTGCTGCCTAAAAAAGCCCTCTGGAAAAGCAAGGACTATGATATTCCAGTGGAAATCATTAAGTACCTTGGCGAAGTACAGGGGCAGCACTGGGTTTTGGTTAGGTCTGGCAGTGTGGAGACAGGGGTGCCACTGAAGGAGTTAAAGTTTGAAGAAGAAACAAGAAGTGAAAGTCGGAGACCTGGTAATAAATAATTATGGAGTGCCTTCGCCACTGGGGTTAGTGATCCAGGTTGAAAAAAAGTTTTACAGGTCTTTGGGCGCTGTGCCCCTGAAGCGGTACCGTCTAAGAATTTATTGGTTGACTGGGCCGAGAAAATCTGTTACCTCCGTGGAGCCATCATCGGTGATCACGGTACTGAAGGAGAAGAAGGAATGATTAAAAACTCTAATGGCTTGACAGTACCAGAATTGATCAACTTCCTGCAGTCCTTGCCAGAGCCCGATCATGAAGATAATGTCGGAGAAGTCTGGGTTACGGTCTCAGAGTCCCAAGGAAGAAGTAATATCGCCCACCAAGCGCGTAAACTAAATAAGAATGATGTCCTTTTAATTTTGGAGAGCGAAGAATGAGTAAATGTATTGTTTGCGGTAGAGGTATTCCGTTTGCTTTTGAAATCTTTTGCTCATTTGGGTGCCGAAACAAAGCAGAACAAGAAAATGAAGAAATTCTTCATGACCGTCCTCACAAGGAAGTGGGGAGAGCAAGGGCTGCAAAGGTTCACAGAGTCCTTACTTCCGACGAGATGGTTGCGGCTCAACTAAATGGAGAAAGGGAGAGGAAGGAATGAGTGTGGGCTTTACGGGAACGCAGCGGGGGATGACAGAACCTCAAAAGAAGGCTATGAAGAGAGCACTTAAGTTGTTCTACGAAGAGAACGACCAGTTTCATCATGGAGACTGTATAGGTGCAGATAGCGAGGCTCATCAAATCGCAAGAGAGGTGGGATACTTTATCGTTCTTCATCCCCCAACGAATTCTTCTAAAAGGGCTTTTTGTAAGGCTGACAAAGAAGAGAAAGCTTTGCCTTATCTTGAGAGAAATCTTCAAATTGTAAAATCAACTCAATTCCTCTTGGCAACTCCGAAAGGAATGAGCGAAGAAAGAAGGTCGGGAACTTGGAGCACAATCCGCAAGGCAAAAAAGATGGGCAGAAAAATTATGATTATTTTCCCAAACGGGCAAGTACAGATAGCCATGGAGAACGAAGAGTGAAAAGATATTTTGCCAAACCTGACGCCTGGTTTAAAGAAGGGACAGAAGGTTTTAGAAGAGAAGAAATCTATCCAGCCGGGTGGACCTTTGACAAAGATGGTATATCTCATGCATCTGCGGTTTACACTGGCACATATGTTGTTGGGTCTTCTGAGGATGACCTAAAAGAGGAAGACCCCGAATTTTATCAAAAGTATGGTGGCAAAAGCTATGACGACTTTTGGTATGACAGAGGGTATAAAAAAGGTGACGAAGTCGAAATGAATGAGCATTGTTGTGATAGTGAATTTAATGTTTTGGAGAACAAAGAATGAAAAATAAAGTAGAACTTATCGACACATATGGAAATGACCTTAAGCACGCCCTGTCAGCCTGGACTAGTACCAGCAGGGATCTAACAGAATCCAAGCGCAATAGGGTTGGGAAGTTGCTAGATATGCTAGCAAGGGAAGGGCACCACACTCCATTCGAGAAGTCTGCTCTTCATTTTCTCGTAACCAGTGATATTGCTTCTCATATTCATATGCTCAAGCACAGAGTCGCTGTTTCAATTAATGGAGAATCAGCGAGATACAAAGAGTTTAGGATCGAGAAATATTATTTGCCAGTGGATTGGCCAGATAAGGAAAAAGCAGCCCTAAGAGGTCACATTGAAGCGTGCTTTGTAAGCTATCACGCCTGTATTCAATCTCTAGTGGAGCAAGGCTATAGTAGGAAACGAGCGAAGGAATCAGCAAGGTTCTATCTTCCATATGGGATTCAGATTACTTGTGATATCTCGTTTAACTGGCGTTCTTTCGCTCATTTCCAAAAATTGAGAAATGATAGTCACGCGCAACTTGAGATTCGAGAGATTGCTCAAGAGATGCTCGATCTTGTTGAGGCGACTGGTAAATTTCCCCTAACTATCGATGCTATGAGGAATGCGGGCATGCTTCCGAAAAAAACTGCTTGACTTTTGTTTTAGGTAGTGGTATATTATATGTATGAGGGGAAAGGATGATGAGCGACTTTGAGACGATGAAAGAAATGCTGACTAGGAGCAATATTGAATATAAAATTTATGAAGTTCATGATGAGCACACCGCGCCGCAGCTGACTGTCGATGGTGGCTATCATGGTTTCTATACGATCTTTGATTTTAAAGAGGACGGCTCTCTGGCATCCGTTGAGGCATATGAGTAAGGAAGAAAACGTGGAGAACGAAGAATGAGATGGGTAAAAGTAAGAGACAAGAAGAATTGGGCATGCGACAACTGTGGTACCTGTGGTGATAGCATGTGTTGCAGTCCGCCTGCTAAGTGGCTTAAGCATCCCAATGTTTATCCACCCAAAAACCTTACGCGTCGGGGTCTTCGTTACGAGGGTTCCCTAGGCGATCTTGCTCTTTGTGATAAATGCTTTGATCAAAATCGTGAAAGACTTGTAAAGGAGTTTAAGGAGAGCGAAGAATGAGTAAAGAGCACATTGAACAACACGTCGAAAAATGCTTAACATGTGGAAAATTACTTGTAGCATATGAGTAAGGAAGAAATATGGACTTCGAAGAAACTGAAATCAGGAAACGCAAATGGGTGGTAGAAAAAACCTTTCAAAAAGGGGTCATCATAAATTATCACGATTGTGAGGATTACAGTTGGACAGTTTATGAACATGAGCTATGTCTGGGCGCTGGTTGGGACGGTCCATATTGGGAGGAGGGGTCAAGTGGAACAGAATCCAGCCTCGATGTAGCCAAGTTAGCAGTTGAGCGTGTGTTTGATGGGAAATCCCCCCACCCTGAGCCAGAGCCAGAGCCAAAATCCACAGAAAAGTCTTTTTACGACAAATGGCGGGAGAGGAAGGAAAAATGAGTAACAAAGATTTTGATCAATCAACCCATCTAGAATTGTTGGGGCGTTTAGTTAGTATGAACGCAAAAGGCAAACTACACCACTCGTATCAGGGATTATGTCCTGATATTGTGGATCCTGAAAACCCTGGCGATCCAGAGTGTGAAGTGTGCTTAGTTATTAAAGAGGTCAGTACTTTTATGAAAGAGAGCGAAAAATGTTAGATGAGTACATCTTTACGATATACGTCAAAGCAGGATGCCCTTGGTGCGACAAGGCCAAGCTCCTCCTAGAAGAGATTCTGGAAATCGAAAAGATTAGTTGGGTCGATGTTACGAGACCTTTGGAGCATCACGAAGCCCTCAAAGAAAGAACAGGATATAGGACTGTTCCCGCCATCCTTGTTGGAGAACATTTTATTGGTGGTTATGACGACTTGGTGAGAGAACTCAAGAATGGTTCACTTATGAGCGAGGTCTTGAGGACAGAGAATAGAATTCTTAAAGAGCAAATTGTTAAACTAAAAAGGAGTATCTAAGATGAAGAATGCATGGTCACCGGGCAACAACCCAAAGAAGACAAACCAAGGAAATGGAAAGAATTCAAAATTTAAGCGACTTAATTCTAGCGGCAACGCGCCGAAGGGTTACCGAAAGAAGAGTAGGGGACAGGGAAAAGGATGAAACATAGAGAACACTACATTACGGCATTTCTCGGCGGTCTAACTGTTAGCTTGTTCCCAACTTGGGTTGTTACAAAGTTGGCAGAGAAGTATCCATCCTGGGCACCAGACGATTTGGGAGTTGTTGCACAGTTCCTCGACACGAGCCCTTGGCAACTCCAATTGATGTTTTTCCTGGTGGTCGTGATTATTTTGCCTGTCTTGGAAGAAATCCTATTTCGGGGAGCACTATGGTCATTTGTCGAGTGGTTAGCCTCTCGCATCGTAAACCCTGAATTAGCACTACAGACCACCTTTGCGCTGGTTACAGTGATATTCGCAGCTGCTCACGGTAACGCATTACATGCTTTAGGGCTCTTGCCTCTTAGTATCTTTCTAGGTTGGCTGCGCATCAAGAGCAATGAAATAGGTCCGTCTGCCGTCGCTCATATGACGAATAACGCAATGGCTGTTTTCTTGATGATGGTATAGGTGTGAAGCTAGATAGACATGTATATAAGAAAGACAAGATTGTCGTAGGCGGCAGCTTGTCTTCTCTGTCATATGCTTATATCAACAATTTGCCCGTCATTTTTGTAGAATTGGAGAAGCCATTTCGTTTAGATTCTTTTGACAAGAATTTAGATTTTGGATTTATGGGTCTTAAATCTGGCATATCTTATTCACATAGGCAAATACAACAGAATTTGTTACTTTTAATAGGCCTATCAGGGAACCTGCCTCTTTCTGCAAACGCAGCAGGCATGAAAGTGCAAGAAAACAGACTCATAATCTCCACAAAGCGCCACAGAGTTATAAAGATGGATTTCAATAAACTTGTTGTTTTTGGTAATTCAGGCGTCTCTGGGTTATCTCCTCAACTAGGGCAAAAGAAAGAGAAGAATAGAGTGATCGACTGGTTCAATATCAGGAGCGGTTCTCGGATATCTCTAGATGGAATCTCTGGTGAGGGAGATTTCGTCAGTCAGCTTTACTTTTATCCATCAGATAGACACGGAAATAAAGCCCTCAAGGATGCTGTCTGTATATCTTATCTTACGGACGAACAGTTGGACAGCTTCGACTACTCACAGACGATGGCCAGATTCAAAATCCTCAATATAATGAAGGAGGCGGGCTTGCGAGGGAAGAAGAATGGCAAAAGAAGAGATGACCCACTTAAAATCAATCATTATGCTCTCAAAATTGAGGCTTCGGAGAGACAAGTGGAGGAAAACATTGTAAGACACTATGAGCCTGATCCACGGTTTGAATATCGATACGACACGGCAATAGAGTTGATTGAGCAGGCCTCTAGACCAGTTGGCTATCTTGGGTTTTTAGCGGAGAAAATATGGCAGTAGTTCATCTAGCAGGAATTGTCCCAATTGTTACTAAGCCTATGGATTTTCAACTTGACTGGCACGATTGTCTGATGCCAGTTGCTCCTAATTTTTATGCAGTCGAGAACGCAGTACTTGAGTGTGCAAGAGCAGGTTGCGATACGATATGGTTAGTGGCGAACGACGATACTACGCCATTAGTGAGATATCGTTTAGGAGATTACGTTCAGGATCCCGCCTGGGTTAATCGAAATGTACGCTTTAAGAGCATGTATCGTAGACCTATTCCTATATTTTACGTTCCTATGGATCTATCTCACGATAGCAAAAGGCATTGTATTTCCTGGACAATATTGCATGGAGCTTCTACGGCACACAGCGTTGGATCTCTCATCAGTAAATGGGTAGCTCCAAATAAGTTTTATGTTTCATTTCCTTATAGTGTATATCCAACGGAGTTTATAACACCGCACCGTCCATCACTAAAGAGAGTTAAGAATTGTGCGTTAACCTTTCGTGACAAGTCTTTTGCAACAGGGGATATGCTGGCTTTTACTTTCAATATGGGAGAAACAGAGAGCTTAAAAGACAAATTCAGAGAGGTTGAAAACAGTTTTTTGCTGGGGGAGAAACTGGAGAATGAAGAAAGTTTCTTTGAGGAGAATTTTTCTCTTGACAAAACCTTTGGCTGTGGTATAATAGGTATAGTTAACGAGATTGAAGTGCCATGGTACCATCCTATTGATAGCTGGGAAAACTATGGAGTCTACATGTCTTCGTCAAACAGATCTGAAATAGCGCACCCTGGCGAATTAATTATGTCCTTCCGCGAGGCTAACCCGATTGGTCGAGAGAGGGGATCACCAAACAAGAAAGGGGAAAAATGAAAAAGAACTACGATAAGCCGGGCCGAGGCCGGAAGCAGTGCGGCCAGTGCAAGAAATATGTTGGAGTAAGAACTAAAACTTGTAGTTGTGGTTCTGTTTTTGAGACAGGTTCCAAGACCAAGGTTAAAAGAACAAAAGTAAAGACAAGAAAAAAGAAAGAAGTACAAATAGAAGAACCAGAAGAAGAGAAATGGATCAAGCCGCGCTGGATAGTTTATGCTCCAGCCGGAAAACCCAGAGTAACACTGGAAGGCCACACACGCAAAAAAGTCAAAGATTGGTTCTACAAGACAAGAGAAATAGCAAGGGACGAAGGCATGGAGTTCCACTCCAGTGCATACAAACTTTATATTCCTTACTTTTACTCGATTCTGACACCAGAATACAATAAATGCTTAAGAATGATAGATAGAATCTTAGAAGAGGAGACATCAAAAAATGCATAACGAAGATATTCCCTTTGTGGGTTTGCACGCACACAGTGTGGCAGGATCTATTTATGATGCACTGGGCTACCCACCCGCCCACATGGACTTTGCATTCAGTAATGGCATGGATGCTTTAGCACTCACTGACCACGGGAACATGAATGGCCTCGCTTGGCAAGTCCTTCACGCTAAGAAGATGCATGCAGAAGGTAAGAACTTTAAGCCTATTTACGGCGTGGAGGCATATTTCGTGCCCTCTATTGATGAGTGGCGAGAAGAATATAGCAAGATAATGCTGGACAAGAAAGCCGCAAGAAAGGTGAAGAAGGGTGAGACTTCCGGAGCGACAATTGAAAATGAAGGAGCTTCGAAGAAGAATGTTCGAAACATCCTGAATAGAAGGAGGCACTTGGTCCTGCTGGCGCAAAATCAAGAAGGCCTGAATAATATCTTCAAGATGATTTCAGAGTCCTATACTTCTGAGAAGTTTTATCGGTTTCCTCGTATTGACTTTAGTATGCTGGAGAAGTACGGCGAAGGCGTCATAGCGTCCTCAGGGTGTATGGGAGGTGTTTACGCCGCCTGCTACTGGGAGAACATAGACAATGGCGAGGAAGCTGTTCTAGGGGCAATGAGGAGCCTCACAGAGCGCTTCGTGTCTATCTTTGGTGACCGCTGGTACGGAGAACTTCAATGGAATAATGATCCAGTACAGCATATTCTCAACAAAATGATCATCAAAGTTTGTGACGAATATGGAGTAGACTTAATTTCTACGGCGGACAGTCATTATCCTAGTCCTGAAGCATGGAGAGATAGAGAACTATATATGAGACTAAGACCAGGCAAGAGCCCAACTTGGTTGGAGGGCACAGAACTTCCTTCTGGTGTTGATGAGATCGGCTATGAGCTATATCCTAAAAATGGACAACAGATGTGGGAGTCTTATAAGAAATATTCAACAGAATGTGAAACCACATACGATGATCAAATTGTTTATGATTCTCTTACCACAACCCACTATATTGCTCATGAGCGTATTGAGACTTTCTTTCCCGATAATACAGTTCGACTGCCGAACTTCGTTGTTCCAGAAGGAGAGACAGCAGACAGCGCGCTTGAGAAACTCTGTTATAACGGCTTGCGTGCTAAAAATTTTCACACCAACGAGGAATACCTTTGTCGCTTAACTCACGAGCTTTCTGTTATTTCTGAGAGGGGGTTCTCCAAATACTTTTTGACAATGGAGAAAATTGTAGAAATAGCAACAAAGACAATGTTGGCAGGCCCAGGCCGAGGTTCTGCAGCTGGTTCTCTGGTGGCATATGCATTAAACATTACTCAAGTGGACCCGATCAAGTATGACTTACAGTTTGCAAGATTCCTCCGTTCTGATGCTGTAGATTATCCTGATATTGATTATGATATCTCGGAGCCAATGAGGCTTAAGGAGATTCTGGTCGAGGAGTGGGGAAGCGATGTTGTTGCTCCTATCTCAAACTGGAACACCTTGCAATTGAAGTCTCTCATTAAGGACATCTCTAAACACTATGGCATCTCTTATAACGAGGCGAATTCTGTCACTGGAAAGATGATGTACGAGGCTACAAAGGCTGCAAAGAAAAAGCACAACATCAAGGCAGGCGTTTATACTCCAACCTTTGAAGAAGTTAAAGAGTTTTCGCCTACACTTCAGGCCTTCTTGAGAAAGTATCCACATGTTGCAACACATGTTGATGTTCTCTTTGGGCAGGTGAAATCTTGTTCTAGACATGCTGGTGGAGTGGTGATTGCAGAAGATTTAGATCGGCACATGCCCCTTATTTCTTCAAAAGATGTACGGCAAACTCCATGGTCTGAAGGTCAGAATGTGCGCCACCTGGAGCCTATGGGATATATCAAATTTGATTTGCTGGGGATTAAGACGCTTCTTATGATCGAGGGAGCAATTAAGCATATTCTCAAAAGGCACTACGGCATGCCAGAGCCAACATTTGCAGACGTAAAATCTTTTTACGACAAGCATTTACACCCAGATGTTATGGATATGGAAGATCAGGCGGTCTATGAGGGAGTTTTCCATAAAGGTCGCTGGGCTGGTATTTTCCAGCACACAGAGGAAGGTGCGCAAAACTTATGCAAGAGGATTAAGCCCAGGAACATCATTGATATCTCTGCTAGTACATCGATCTATCGCCCAGGTCCTCTATCTGCAAATGTTGACAAGAAGTTCGTTGCAGCTAGAGAAAACCCACGAAAGGTCAAATATATCAATGATATCCACAAAGAAGTGACAGAGGAAACAAATGGTTTCCTGATCTTTCAAGAGCAGATTTCTATGCTGGCGCATAAGCTAGGCAAGGATTTGTCCCTGGACGAGGCAAACATGCTTCGAAAAGTCCTGACAAAGAAAGGGACAGGCAAGGCAGCAAAGGTTAAGACTGTCTTATATGAGAAGTTCATGACTGGCTGTTTGCAGATTCACGACATGAAAAGAAAAGACGCTCAAGGGCTTTGGGATACATTTGAGTATTTCTCAGGATATGGCTTTAACAAGTCTCATGCAGTGTGCTACAGTATTATCTCATACCAGTGTGCTTGGTTGTTCCATTATTATCCATCAGAGTGGATGGCAGCTTTCCTTGATAAGGAGCCAGAATCTCGAAAAGAGAAAGCAATTGCAATTGCAAAACGCTTCGGGTTTGAGATTGAGGCCCTGAATATTAACACTTCCGGCAAGGTCTGGGAAATCAGTGAGGACGGAAAGAAGCTTATTCAACCTTTGTCTTCAATTAAAGGTCTTGGCTCTGTAGCTATTGACCAGATTTTTATCGGGAGGCCATTCAACAATGTGGAGGAGTTCCTGTTCAATGAAGATATGCGTTACTCCAAACTAAATAAGAAGGCCTTAGATGTTCTAACTCGCTCTGGGGCTCTTGATTGTCTGATCGACGCGCGCTTCACTGGAGGCAAGCATTTTTGGTCAGCCATTGCGGTAGATAGACCAAGAAAGCAAAAGAACCTTCTAGAAAACATCAATCTTTATGCTCCAGAGGGTAGCTTCAGTGAAGAAGAAAAGATTGAATATCTTGTTGATTTGACAGGTCAGTTCCCGATTCATCGAGTTGTCCCAGAATCTACAATGGAGTCTTTGACCAAGAATATGATCCCTCCTATTTCAGAGTTTGATCCAGAACTTGAAGTGACCTGGGTTATTCCGAGAAAAGTAACAGAGAAAAAGACTAAGAACGGAAAAGACTTTCTGGTAGTAGATGTTACAGATTCTAACTCTTCAAGTTTAAGGATTCGTTGCTGGGGAGTGGATATCTCCAGGGACAAATTGCAGGTAAATGTGCCTTATATGATTAAGCCTAAATACAGCTTAGATTGGGGATTCTCAACACGCGGGCCATTATTCAGGACTTGGAAAAGGCTTGCATAGTTAGACTAAATGTGTGAGTACAAACACAAAGAGCAGGGAGTCTATGCCTTGCGAGAACTATCAAGCTGCGCAGCAGCAGCAGCGTGAGGATAAAATGAGCAAACTTAGAGTAGATGTAATCGTTGGTCTCCAATCGGGAGATGAAGGGAAAGGAAAGGTCACTCACCATCTCCTTAAATCGGGAAGATACACACACTGTGTTCGCTATAATGGTGGTGGGAACGCTGGTCACACTATTTATCACAATGGTAAAAAGTTTGTGACACACTACATTCCTGCAGGAGTGTTTTTTGGCGTAAAATCTATTATTGGTCCCGGTTGCGTAGTAAATGTTGACAAGTTCTTCGAAGAGATCAATTACTTGAAGGCTAATGGTATTGATACAGATGGTCTTATTTATGTAGCAGAGAATGCCCATATTACCCTGGGATGGCACATCAAAGAAGACTCCGGGGATGAGGACATTGGCACGACTAAGACGGGCAATGGTCCAACTTATCGCGACAAATACTCTCGCAAAGGTTATCGAGCAGAGGATTTTGATGCTCTGTGTCCCTATCTTATCGATATGTATGCGGAGTTCCATGAGAGAGGAAGGGATGTTTACGCCTTATTCGAGGGAGCACAAGGCTTCGAGTTAGACATTGATTGGGGAGATTATCCATATGTCACGTCTAGTCACTGCACAACAGCAGGGGCACTCCTAAACGGAGTTCCTCCCCAGGCATTAGGTGGGATCTGGGGTGTGGCAAAGGCGTATGAAACTTATGTTGGAACAAAGGATTTTGAACCTAAGGGAGAAGTGTTTTCAGAGCTTCGAAGACTTGGTTCAGAGTATGGATCCACCACTGGTCGACCTAGGAAGTGTAACTGGATGGATATTGGGCGCTTAAAGAGGGCTGTAAATGTGAATGGTGTTGAGTCGTTAGTGGTTAATAAAATGGATATTCTCAGAGAGCTTGGTCAATGGTGTGTGAGAGATGGAGATTCTATCTCGGTCTTCGGTTCAGAGAATCAGTTCAAGGACTATATTGCGAAACAGCTGCATGGCGTGGAACTTTACTTTTCGGATTCTCCGCATGGATTCCCAAGCAACACTCACAACAAGAGTAAGATGACTACATAATTTTTTTGTACTTGACAAAAGAAATTATATGGGTTATAATATAAAGGTAAAGAAGAGAGATGATCTCTGCTGTAGAGTAATTTAACAAGCTAACATAATTATGGAGGTAGGATGTTCCAAGAGAACGAATTCGCAGTTGTAGAACAGATCCGCGACGAAAAAGCTGAAAAAATGGTTGAGTTTATTCGATCATTGAAGGCGATCGAGGATGCTATTGAACCCTATGCCGAGCAGAAGCGAGAGCTTCGTAAGGATTTCAAAGAGCAGGGCTGGCTGACAGGGGACGAGATTTCACTGACAGTCAAGGCATATCGCATGATGAAGAGCGATATTGATATGGATGAATTGGTAGATACTTATAATTCTATCCGTCGCTTGACAAGAGGTGGAAATTGATTCTAGAATACTATTGTCTGCCTCACTGTAAGCACAAGCCAGTGAGGGCAAACCCATCAGATGCAGGCTTGGACCTGTGCTTTAATCCCAAGGATGGGAAGACCTGTTGGATTGAACTGGGAGAAAGCAAAATTCTTTCTACAGGTTTGAAATTTGGCATCCCGCATGGCTACATGCTTCAGATCATGAATCGTAGTGGTAACGCAGCTAAGAAGCGGCTTCTGGTGGGTGCCTGTGTTGTCGACTCTGGTTATGATGGAGAGGTTTTTGTAAATCTTCATAATATTGGAAATGAAAGATGGTTCATCTCTGACGGAATGAAGATTGCTCAAGCAGTCCTTATCCCTATTGTTCCTATGCGCCTTAGAGAAATCGAAGAAGACAATCTCTATGGACGGCACCCGATCACTATTAGCAATCGTGGTGATGGGTCACTTGGGAGCACTGGTGACTGACTTAGCAAAACGTGCCGTAGTCACCAAACCTTTTCGGTGGTTGCGTTGGAGGAACAGACACAATGAATAGAGAGCAACGTAGAGCAGCGGCCAAACAGGCCAAGAAGAATGGTCCTGACTTTGAGGAGAAAGTTGCTTTATTTGGCCAATTGGGGGATGAGTGTTTGACATGTCTAAAACCCTTTGACAAGAAGAATAAAGAGATGGTGATGTCCTGGCATGTTGTCGTAAGAGAGAAAGAAGAAGAAGTCAGGTTATATTGCCCAGATTGTTGGGATAAAGCAACAAAGATCACAAGAGATTTTCAAAAGTATTTGGAGGAGAAAGATGAAACAGACGCTTAGTTTCGATGATGTATTGTTATTACCACAATATTCAGATATTGAGTCTCGTTCTGAAGTAAGTTTGGAGTCGAGTCTTGGTCCTGGTTTGGATTTTAACTTGCCGATCATTTCTGCACCAATGGATACTATTACTGAGTGGGAGATGCTCAGGGAGATGTCAAAATGTGGCGGTTCAGGGATCTTGCACAGATATATGACTGCTCATGAGCAAGTACGGCAACTGGTAGAAGCTGTCGCACGACCTGGATCGGGCCCTGTGGGTGTAGCTCTAGGAGCAAACGAACCAGTAGCGGTAAGAGCAGAGTCCCTTCTTGGACTTGGTGCTTCTTATGTGTGTATTGACGTTGCTCATGCTCACCACATTATGGTAAAGAGAGCAATCCAGAGGCTTCGTGGTAAGTTTGGGTCAGATATTCATATTATGGCTGGAAATGTCGCCACCCTAGAAGCCTTTAATGCCCTTTCTGACTGGGGGGCTGATTCTATCAAGGTTGGTATCGGTGGAGGCTCTATCTGCTCCACAAGGCTGAAAACAGGCCACGGCATGCCCACATTCGAGTCAATCCTTCAATGCGCACAGTCCGACAGGCCAGCAAAACTTATAGCCGATGGCGGAATCAGAAAGAGTGGAGATATTGTGAAGGCTCTGGCAGCGGGAGCAGACTTTGTAATGCTGGGCTCACTCCTTGCAGGAACGAAGGAGACTCCAGGGGAAGTTATTTGTGCCAATGGAGCGTACAAGAAGGTGTATCGTGGCATGGCAAGTAGAGAGGCGCAGCAAGACTGGAGAGGGTCCGTTTCTTCTGATGAAGGGGTGTCACATATGATATATCTTGAGGGACCAGTGAGGGAGGTATTAAATGATTTGGCTACCGGTGTACGCAGCGGTTTATCTTATAGTGGCGCGAGAAGCATATCGGAATTGCAAGCAAAAGCAAAGTTTGTTATGCAGACCAGTGCAGGCGTTATTGAAGGTACAACACATATTAAGGAGAGATGATGAGTGCTGTAAATCTACAAGAGATCCTGGATACTATTCTGGACTGGAAAATCCAGGCAATCAGTGAACACAATGATGGGAGAATGAAGCAGTATTACTTATCTCTTCTTAAGGATGTTAATAATGCTTCACACTGGCCAGTCCCGAGAGCACCACCTGGCGATGCCTTCTGGGATCCTGGGCTAGCTAGGGATGAAGAGTTCGGTTTCTGATGAAAGTTAAAGATGCTTTGAAACTTATTCAGGAAAACAAGACACTGAAGATCAAGCTTGCCGAGTGGCAAGCCAAATATGAAGAAGTCAAAAAAGAACTTAAAGAACTTGAGCAAAGGAGGTCGTGTTGTGGTTGTCGTGGCAACATTGACGCACGCGATTTGTTCAGCGCGACGGGCGACCCATGGTAGGAAGTGAAGGATGAATAGAATGCATATTGCGTTTTTTGACATGGACGGCACTCTTACTGAGGCACGTAAAAAGATCAGTGACGAAATGATCGCGGCTATCAATGATCTTTCAAAATACTGTCACATTGGAATTGTTACAGGATCAGGGTTTTCATATGTCGAAGAACAAGTTGGCGATCTATTTGGCGAGGATCAAGATCGTCTAGATGGGGGCTCCATCGGATTATACCCATGTAACGGAACACAGTCATGGTGGCATAACGGCGAAAACTTTCAACTAGATTCAGAGGCTTCCATGATTCGTGAGATCGGTGAGCAAAACCTTCGGGATCTTTGCAGCTTTCTGTTGCAGCAGCAACTAGCGTGCATATCGGATTTTCCTGAAATGCCTGCTACGGGTGATTTCATTGTGAACAGAGGTTCAATGTTGAACTATTGTCCTCCTGGCAGAAGTTGTTCAAATAACCAACGCAAGAAGTTTACAGATCTCGATGCACAAAGAGGGATTAGGTTGCAGGTATTTCGCAGGCTTAAGACCTACCTTGAGCAAAAAGGTATTGGCTGCGTTGCTGCGCTTGGCGGAAACACGTCGATTGACATCTACCCAGAAGGGTGGGACAAGACTTACGTTTTAGGACATTACAACTTCACCAAAGCGTCTTTTGTAGGAGACCGATGTTATGAGGGTGGGAATGATAAGACAATTTATGAAGAACTAAACAAAGGAGACAATAGTGTAGCATATGCAACAACATCACCTGAGCATACAATAAAGCTTATTAGGGAAAAACTAATTCCACATTTCTCTTACCCGGAAGATCAGGAGCAAAAGTGAGCAAAGAACCTAAATACGGAAAGATGACGAAAAAGATTATCTTTTATGATTCGGATAAAAGATATGCTGACCTAAAGATTCGTTTGGCAAAGGATGGCATCTCGCAGCCACAGTTCTTTCGTGGTATAGTGACAGGTTATCTAATGAAAGATAAGGATGTTATGGCCTTCGTTTATAAGTTAATGTCAGCAAAAAAGACAGAATCAACAAGAAAGAGTATAAAGAGAGACAAGAAACTAGTTAGTAATGGAGAAAAGACTTTAGAGAAGTTCGCTTTGGGCGAGCACGAAATTGAGAACATTTTTGATATCCTCGAAAAACAAAATCCAGATCTTTGAGGACGTTCTCAATTTAGAATACTATTTATATATGGTTCTACTACAAGGAGTACAGATATTATGAGCAAGAAGAATCTATTGAAAGAAGGAACTGTCCGTCAGTTCATGAAGTACGCCAACATTGGCGGCCTTTCGGAGACATTCATTAAAGAAAACTATCTCCCGGAAGAAGAAGAAGAAGAAGAGATGGAGATGAGCGGAGAAGAGGACATGGGTGACATGGGTGACATGGGTGACATGGGTGACATGGGTGACATGGACGACATGGGTGACATGGACGACATGGGTGGCATGGACGACATGGGTGGCATGGACGACATGGGTGGCATGGACGACACTTCGGAGGATTCCGTAGCTGGTCTCGTTGATGCTATTGCAGACGCTATTTCTGATTATACTGGCGTTGACGTTAGTTCGGAACAGACAGGGGAAGAGACTCTTGATGAACTCCCTCCTGCCGAAGGAGAAGAAATGCCCATGGATCAGGAAATGGGGGAGGTTCCAGACGAGGAGGACCTCGATGGAGTGGAAATGGACGATGAACCTGATGAAGAAGAGGTCATCGCTGAAACAATGAAGCGGGTCACTCGACGCATTCGGAATATGCAGAAGCGTGAAAGACTAGCAGAGTCGGTGACGAATCGAATCATGAAGAAGATCGCCAAACAAAGCCGCAAGCGCTAGAAATAGATTGTAGTAGACCAAGGGGCCACAGCAGGTTTTTCTTGCTGTGGTCTTTTTATTTGGTTTTCTGTTTGCATATCAAGCAAATATATGTTATCTTATATAAAACAGGGTGTGTTGGTTATATACACTTAACTTAAACCGAGAGGAAAAAAGTGAAATTTACAGCAACGAAGGAAGAGACAGAGAACGAAGCCCAGGAAAATGCGATCGGGGAAATGGATCTGGAGTTACTTTCAGCTCTGGCCCCAGAGCCAGAAGAAGAGCTTAGAGCAATGACAATCATTGGAGAAATTACAGAAGAGCTTAGCAAGGATGTGTTAGCGAGCCTGTGGCACTTAAGACACACAGCAAAGATCCAGAAACCAAAGCAAAACCCGGAAGATCCAGCTATTGAAGAACTTACCCAACCTTTTGAGATTATCATCTCTACGCCAGGCGGATCTGCAGACGACATGTTTGCGATCTATGATACAATTCGAGCTATCCGAGAAGAAGTGGAAATTGAGACATACGGGCTAGGCAAGGTTATGTCTGCCGGGACGCTCTTATTGGCCTCTGGAACAAAGGGCAAGAGGAAAATTGGTAAGTATTGTCGAGTAATGATCCACTCTGTTATTGGAGGGCACGTAGGCCCTCTACACCAGGTCGAGAACGAAATGAAAGAAGTTCACGCAATTCAGGATGCTTATCTTGAAGCAATCGCAAGCGAGACTAATCTTACTGTGAAAGAACTTAAAAGAATGCTCAGGAGAAAAGAAAACATTTACATGAATGCAGAGCAAGCAGTTGCACATGGCTTTGCAGACATTATTGTTTAGAGGTTTTCATGAAAGACATGTATTTTCGAGGCTGGACTGCGATTGAACACCACAGCTTGTCTGGGTTGGCCAATCGTGAGAACTTACCTTGTTGTAGTTACGTTGCAATGTGGGTTATAGATGTTGCAGAAAGCTTTCGCGGAAATAGCATGCTTGAGTACGCCAAACTCGATCGAGAGTGGTGGGCGAGAGCAAACGTATATGATCCTCGTCTCCCTTGGAGTGCGATTGATACAGCGAAAGAGAAACTATCAGGAGAGAGCAAATATGTTGATCTTGTTTCCAGTAAAATCAATGCTCCTTCTCTGACTCCTTATCGGTGGCACGTTGTTCAGCGCTGGCGTAATTTGGAGCTTAATGAAGAAGATATGCAAGATGATTTAGTGATAACACAGGGCCGGCATCGGTCAACAGGCCACACATATTTGGCTTATGCTGGCGATGATAGAGGCTATACAACAATTGTTCAGAGTAGTGTTTCCAAGGGATACAGAGTATCTAGGGGAATATGGAGAGGTACCGCTGGCCTTGACGGGTATTCAGTGGCGGTCTTAACTTTACCAGAGTAGGATACTATTTATATTATGGGAGCCAACAAGATGCGTACAAATTGGGATCTATTGATCGAAAATCATTTTGCCAGAAAAGGCAATACAAAAGAAACATTGACATTAGAGGTTCTTTTGGAATCTGTCCGAGAGGTCATGGGAGAAGAGACTTCTTATCTTTTGGCTGACCCTTCAAAAAAGATCCTCAAGGAAGCAGCAGGAAACGAGCTATCGTGGAGTTCCATTCCTGATATTCCAATTTCTGAAATCGGCTGGTCAGCTATGCAAACAAGAGATGGCATTGAAGTCCCTTCCGCCGAGAGAGCGCAGTTAGAACAGTTTCTTTCAAGAATCGGAGAGGGTCAAGATCTTCCCGAGAAGCTTGCCGAGCTTACGAGCTTTTATAATATGGATGCCAGTCTTGTCAATGAGTTGAAATCTGGAAAGCTAAATGAGAATATTGCAAAAGCTATTTCTTATTTGGTATTCTTCAAAACTCTCACGCAAATCCTTACGCACTTCAATGCGTCATCTGCCGGCTTTTCTTTTGAATCATTTTTGGCGGTTCTTCTTGGAGGAAAGCAGATTGCGACCAATAGCCAGACGATTGCTGACTTGACAGACGCAAATGATATTCCTATTAGCTTGAAACTCTACAAAGAAAAGAAATTAGAAGTAGGAGGCTCCTTTACAGATCTTGCTTTAGACTTGGCCAAAGATGGATGGGATAACACAATGCAGTATATTTGTGTGACAAAGAATCTTTCGAAAGGGGATCCCATGAAGCAGGAAGGTAGTCTAGACTGGTATCGTTTCAACTTCAATATTGATAATGTATTCAATATTTTGGCGAGATCAAGCAAAGGTTCAGAAAAGAATATTCTTTTGCCTTTGCCTTTTCTGGAATCTGGAGGAGAAAATATAAAAGGCTTGCCCGAAAAGGCAGCATCCTGGCCCCACGATGAAGAACTAGAAACACAGTTTTTGGAGTTCTTGGAAGCAGAAATAAAAAACACCCCAGAAGCCAGTTTTATGGTAGACGGGTCAGCACTATTTACTACGGAAGAGATTAGACAAGCGCTTGACTGGGCAAAGGATGATAAGTTATTTTTACGGACAAACAAGATTCCAGGCTCTGAAGAGCGTCCATCTCCCAGGGGAAGAAAGAAACTCAAAATTCACGCGGTTCGCAATAAACTTATGGATCCAGAAGGCAGGTTTGCCCCTTACTCCAGTGAACTGCAGCCTTTGATCTCAGCAGCAAACAATAAACTAATACTTAGACACAAATCCAGTGAACAAAAGAAAGCTCGGCAAATCACAGTCAATGAGATGTATTTCTACGGAGGAGTGACAGATAGAGAGAGAGTTGAGATCTCTAGAAAGTTTTATGAAGATGCTGATTTTGAACTCAAAAAGAAATGCTTGATGGTTAGTCATGGATATATTACAACAGGTCACTTCAAGCTAACCCAGGGCATGATTCAAGGCATAGTGGATTTGGCGCAACCAACGCCCGGCCAGGTCTTGCCAGAAGGTCAAAACGGAGTTATGATTGGTTCTCTTGAGATTGGCGTTACGAATGTGATGAGCGTATTACGGGAGATATCAAGCATTCTAAATGAGAATATCTTTGAAATCTTTAATAACTTGAAGCTTTTGACCACGAATATTCAAGGATATTTTGCGGGTGGATTAGAAGAGACAGAAAAAGCCAAGACAGCCATTATTGCTGCTGAAAATATCGAAACAAAGACAGCAGAATTAGCAGGTGTGACATCTAGCAAAACGCTTGTTCCCGGCGTTGGAGGAACAAGAGCCCAGGCTGGTGGCCGATATAAGGTTACAGAATAAAAGAAATCGCTTGACTTTTAGACAACAAGCGGTTATAATATAGTATAAGCAAAAGAGGTGTATATTGCCAAAGAGCTATGATGCTGACTCTTCTTTAACAGAAATAAGATAACAGGAGTTTCTATGAAGGTTTATCAGGACGGAGCGGAACTACAAAGTTCTATTATGAGAGCAGTTGATAAGTTGGCGGATAATGTCGGCTCCACTTTGGGGCCGAGGGGAAGAAATGTTATTATCCAGCAGGCGGGAAAGCGTCCCATTATCACAAAAGATGGCGTCACAGCGGCGGAATTCATTGATTTTGAGGATCCATTTGAGAATGCCGCAGCGCAGGTCATCAAACAAGCAAGCCGCCAAACGAATAGCGTTGCTGGTGACGGGACAACAACCGCCGCAGTATTAGCCCGCGCTATTCTGTATGGAGCACAAAGACATATTGTTGCCGGCGCTTCACCCGTTGAGGTCAAGAGAGGCATTGACGCAGGTGTAAAGGTCGTTGTCGAGAATCTGCGAGAACAAACAAAACCAATCCAGAGCGAACAGGACATTGCCCATATTGCGTCTATTTCTGCCAATAATGATGAAGTCATCGGCAAGTTGGTAGCAAAGGCAGTGGATTGCGTAGGAAAGGACGGTTCTATCTCTGTTGAGGAGGCTCGTTCACTTGAAACAAGTCTTGACTTATTGGAAGGGTTCCGGTTTGATTCTGGCTATGCTTCCCCTACCTTTATTACAGATGAGCGCAGAGGCGCGGTTGTGTACGATGATCCATTGTTTCTGGTTGCCGACTGTAAGATTGAGAAGGTTGATGACCTT
>Ga0080013_1001577_pt1 | contig 29711 bp, 10 predicted proteins | sample ETNvirenome_6_85_FD_69236 | JGI IMG/M metagenome (GOLD analysis project Ga0080013, IMG submission 69236) | Marine viral communities from the Pacific Ocean - ETNP_6_85 (SPADES assembly) (version 2) | ecosystem: Environmental > Aquatic > Marine > Oceanic | place: Pacific Ocean | collected 2013-06-19 | reverse complement strand
GGAGCCACAGCGGGTCCGAGCCAATTCTCGGCTGCCACTGGTGCAGGTTCCCACAACGTCCTCATTACCTACTACGAAACTTGTTGGTGGCAGGATTGGAACACGAGCTTCCAGAAGGACACCGCAATGGTTATGGAGAGCGGTACGATGATGATTACCGATGTCCATGATGGTTCCAGTGCTTACGGTGAATTCCTCTACACTGGTAATGACCCGAGCATTGACAGCAACCAAGGCTCCATTCGGTTCAACAACACTTTCGCATAGTGTTTGACCTCGTTTGATGTGGGATGGGTAAAGTCTCACATCAAACGGAGGTTGCTATGGATCTAAAGACCCTTCAGGAAGTGCTTGCCCCTCTTGCAGAGGTGGGGAAGGATGAACGGGAATTCCTTGTGGAAGGACATGCGATTACTGTCCGACCGTTACTCCCCCATGAAGAAGTATCGGTTCAACGCTTCGCTGTGGACAGCTTGGAAGATATGGGTTCCCCCAAGACGGATGAAGAAGCGGCGATGTCGCGTGCGGATGCCCTCGATTACTTTGACCGTTTCCGTATTGAAGTGATTGCCCATTCGATTGTCCAAATTAATGAAACGGACCTTAGGGGGGTGGACTTCGTTCCGACTGGGGAAACCACCAGTGCAGGTGTTGAAGTCAAGATCCGACGGTACGAAGCTATGCGGAAGATTATCCGTGATGGGTGGTCTCGGACGATGATTACAACAGCGTTCACACAATACGGGGAGCTCATTGAAACCCTGTCTCGGAAAGCAGACGAAATCGCTGATTTATCGGAAACCGACTTGGAAGCTGAGATTGAACGGGTGAAGGGGCGTCTCCGGGAACTGCGAAGCTCTAAAGAGAAACGAGCAAAAGGGGATGCCGGTATCCCCAAAGAACAGATCGATAACTTTGTCGGTGTCGGTGAAAAACAAGAAGAACTTAGTGCTGCGTTGGTGGAGCGAGCAGATAGGATTATCCCAGCGCAGAAGCCCGTTGGAACCTCCATTCCCCTCGTTTCGAAACCCGAACCGGAACCCGTTTCCGAACCGGAACCCGTTTCCGAACCGACCCCCTCCTTTGAAGAAGCGCGTTCTTCGTTTGAAGACCCGGAAGACCCGGAAGTGCTTGTCGCAGAGCAACGTCGTATCTTGGCGGCGCGGCGTAAAGTTCAAGAAGGTCAGCGAGAACGGTTGAAGCAAGGTTCCGTACCGCAGCAAACAAGTCCCGTCGAAGGTGTGGAAACCTATCGGATGCCCGCAGAAGAGCTGTCCCCTCGGGGAAGATCAACCTCCAAGGCACCCCAACTTGACCCCGCCTCCCAAGGGGAAAGAAACCCTAAATTCGGAAGGAAATAGATGCCCGGGGGGAACCCCGCCGAATCCGAAAGGCGCCGTTTCCTGTATTCGGATTTAGAAATCCTGGTTCGGCGAGGGTACTTGCAGGCACATGTTCCCTTTAAGGGCATCCCCTTGATGTTCCGAACAATCTCGGATCGAAGTCGGACTGAACTGATAGCTCGCAGTGGACGGGAACACAACATCCCTTGGATGCAATGGGTGGTGGCACACAGCCTGTTTATGGTGGACGGCTTCATTATCCCTTCCACTGACAACACCCCCTACTACATCAAAAAGTATTTCTTAGATCGCTTGCCAACCCCTTTCCTTCGGGTCTTGTTTTCCGTTGTGATGGGATTGCAGCGACGCACACAGCGGTCATTGCCTAAGCTTGAAGCCTTTTGCTACGAGCCCTTTTCTCGGACTTTGTGGCGCACCAAGTCCTTCGCAAAAGAAGGTGCTAATTCGGTATTGGACTCTTGGGTGGCCTTCCATCAAGGGGAAGATGGGCGCCTTTTGGATGCTTCCGCATGGGTCCGAACACAAACTATTGTGGGTTCTATGAGTGCCAAGGGTGCAAAATCCGTAAAACGCGCCTTGGAGCAAGAGAGCCAAAAGGAAGATAGCCGCAGGATACGCGTCATTGAAGATACGGTCAACGAAGTCATCAATGGGAAGCAGCGGGAAACCACTGTGATGGTCAATGTTGGTGGTCGCCAGATGGAGATGCCGATAGTTCGGGGTGCCCAAACTATCGCAGAGCTTGAAGAAGAAATGCGGAAGGCTATGGCCGGGGAGTTGGATGGCCATGATGTGCAAGTCCAGCAATATGAGGAAGATGTTCGCAGGGCTGTTAAAGATCGCGCAGCTAAAGCCCAAGCCCGCCGAGAACGGGAATCTCAAATGGGCGAGCTTATGCAGCAAGCTGGTATTGGGGGGTCAACCAAGTTGGTGGGCTATGAGGCAGGTCAACTCCCCACACAGAGTTCTGCGGGTGTGAAGACCCAAGCGACTTCGTCTTCTTCCCATCGTTTATTTGATAGGTACTTGCGGAAAGAAGTGGGGGTTGGTGTGCTTGGGAAAACAGGCCCCGAACCTTTAAAGAAGGGCTCCCTGCACGAGCAATTAGAGGGTCGGAAGGTTCGTTTGAGTAGTGATCTTATACCTACCGGTAAGGTAAGAGGTCCCCAATGAGTGAGTCCCTAACCCAAACCCTTGTCTTTGATGTCCAGTTCGGCGCCATTCGGGGTTCTGCACAGGCTCGGGCTGCCATTGAAGAAATGGCTTCGGGTGCTATGGGTTCGGGAACCATAAAGGGTATCCGAAGCTCTGTAGGGGCGCTTGAACGAGATATGAAGCGGGTGATGGCATCTGCCTTCAAGGGTGGCTTGCGGTCGGAAGGGCGAGAACTCTACAAGGTCTTTCGGGAAGGTTCTGATGCCATAATCAAGGCGCGGGAACAGGTTGCCCGAATCGACAACCAGCTCTTGATAGCTACCGACCGGGCGCATCGTACTCGATTAATGCGAGACCGCGAGGAGTTGCGGAAGGAAATCCAAACCCGAACGGCTTCCGTTGAAAACCGTGTTTCGATGCTTGATGCACAGGCATCGCGCCAGGCAGACATGCTTGAAGAAGCCTCTCGTAATGCGGCCAAGACCTGGAAGCAAAGTGTTGAGAAGTCAGGGGAGAAGTTTGCAGACATAGTTGATGGGGCATTGAACCTTGATTCCCTTGACCCTTCGGCAATGATCAAGGGGTTCGGGAAGACATTCAAAGATCAAATGGCACCCAAGCTTACGCAATTTGGTGCAAAGAATGCCGGCAAGGGTGGCATGCTGGGTGGCTTAGGTAAGGCTGCCAAAATGTTGGGTGCCGCAGGTGCCGCTATTGCGGGGGCAGCCGCCGCCATCGGTGCTTTGGTGGCCATTTTCGCAGCGGCTTATGGGCAGGCCAAGAAGCTCAACAGTGCTTTGTTGGAAGGGACTTCTGCCGCAGACATGATGCACACCGTCTCGGACAAGGGGAAGGGTCTTGCAGGAACCCTTACACAGCTACGAGACGCGGCATTGGGAACCGCATACGCCTTTCGAATGTCTGGGGAAGAAGTGTCCCAGATGATGAACCAAATAAACGAGTCGGGGCTTCAGATCAATGAGTGGAAGGATTACGCCGGTGCTGCGGCAGGCAGTATGGGTGAATTCGCCACCGTTACCCACCAAGCATTCGTAGCGAGCAAGGCTTTTGGAACTTCAGTGAGTGAGATCGGTGGGTTTACGGCCACTATGTTCCATGAAATGGGCAAGGGGTTGGAACGCGTCGATGAAGGGTTCCGTATGATCTTTGCGGGTGCCCAACGGTCTTCTATGAGCACCAAACAGTTTTTCACTTCTATTACGGAAGCCTCTTCCGGGATGGCACTCTACAACTTTCGTCTTGATGACACTGTGGCGTTGCTTCTCGATATGACAGAGGTGTTGGGGGAAGATTTGGCTTCAGCACAATCAAAGATGCAAGGGCAATACCGAAACATGGGTATGGAGCAACGCATCCAAACCGTAATGAATGCGGGGGGAAGCGGAGTTACCGCAGGGATTATGGGTGCGGACTTGGAAGCCCAAAGAAAGACTTTCGAGAAGGACCTCCTCACACCGGTCAAGGGGGGGGACAAGGACAAGGCGTTCAAGATAGCAGCGGCTCTGAACGATCTCCTAACGGATGAAGGGGGTCTGGATACCGAGGCTTTGGGGAAAATGTCTGAAGAGCAATTCGGGGATACGCTCTACGCTCTACGCCACCAAGGCCAAGACGCTATGGCTATGCAGCTTGAAAACATGGTGGGCTTGGCACGGGGTGCCCAGGGCGGTTTGACGAATACCGCAACCAACTTGGGCTCCCTTTCCCGATCCGGCGAGCTCGTTCAACAGTTGATGGAAGGAAGGACGCTGTTGGGCAACAAAGGCATTTCCAGCTTTGAGGGTCTAAACCGACAAGCCTATGAAAACGTAACGGGTCGAAGCGGGGAGGATTTCGAAATCCTCCAACGTATTGATCGGGATTTGCGAGCCGAATACCGAGCTGAAGGTGGTGAGGAGAAATTAGGCAAGTTTGAGAAATGGGCCGTAGGGGCATTGGGTAACAACGACACTTTGGACAGCGAAGCTATGCGGGCAATGCCTGTTATGGAACGTATCGCTCGCGATCATATGAAGGAAACCCGAAGCGTCGCCCAAACATTGAAGAACGTGATTGCGAGAACCTTGGAAGGAATCTACGGCTTTGTAGCCGGTATTTGGAGCAAGATATTTGGCGGTAGTGCGCGCACAACTGCGATGAACCAAACGGAAACCGCTATTGACGAATCCTATGACGCCATTGAAAAGGCTCAAGACAGCATCTCCGCTTCTCAAGAAATCTTGCAAAATCAAGATTCCACCGCACTTGAACTGACTACAGCCAAAAACAACATAGAACGACAAGAGCTTGAAATTGCAGCGGCTCAAAAAGACATAAAAGAATACAACACCCTGTATCGTGAGCTGGCTATGGGTGGTGGGGGGGCTTTCGTTAAAGCATCGGCATTAGACGAGCTTCGAACGAACCCCGCTAACACCTACGGGAGCACTGCCCCGGATATGACCCCAACGGACGCGTTGGCCGAAACCGTAGCTGCAGCACCTGCTGCACGCAAGGATTTTCTGGGAAAGGTTCAAGCACTCCAAGCAAAAATGCAGATTGAAGGTAAAACCGACCTGCTACCGAATCGGGCCACCCAAAACCCAGACGCACTCGCCGCATGGTTGGAAACTCGGCGTGTGAGTGGTGAGCTTCCTGCTACCTCTGCTAGCCGATACGGAAGTAAAGATGATGAGCAGTGGCGGTACTACCCCACAGGAGGGGAAACCCCTTGGGGACACAAGCTTCAGGTTGGGGTAAACCCCCCTGGAACTTACAATCAAGATTGGATGCTCGCCGATTCCCAAGAGGCCATTGATCGCGGGCACACCGGCGGTACGGGTTATTATGTTAGGTCTTCGGGGCTTTCGGACCTCACGGACGAAGATCAACAAGCGATCTTAGACTATATCGAAGGGGGATCCCGAGAGACCGCACTGCAAAGTCACCCCGTCAGCAAAGACGCGAAGGCGAAGTTCCTGGCCGACAATCCGAAGTATGATCCGAACGCTGAGGGCTATGTACCAGACATATTCTATGATGCCGCCGGCTGGGACAAAATGTTCGGCGCTGACAACCGCGCAGGCGTTCTCGATAATACCATCCACCCGCATGAGATCGGGTACAAGCCAGCCAGTGATGAGGAAATACGCGCAATCGAAGACTTGGCAGATGGGAATGATGATACCGCCGACAACACCGCCGACATCTTGGATGTTAATCAATATGAGCTGCGTGAACTAAAGAAGATCCTTAGTGAGCTGGAGAAGCAACAAGTCGGTGCAGCCGATATGGCGGGAATGTCGGGACTGAGTGGTTCAGTTTTTTCAAAAAAGGTCCAAAGTGCCGAAGGCCGGCAACAAATAGTGGACCAGATCCGATCATACGGGAGGGCTGGGGCTTTCAAAGGAACCGGGAACGAAGGCAGATGGTTGGAAGCCGTTACCCAACTTACCGATATGGGGCTCCCGAAGGCGGATGACTTCATTTGGCGGAAGGGCCAAGGGTTCTTGAAGATCAACCCTAATGACACCGTGATGGGCTACCTTGAAGGCGGTGGGCCAGGTGGCGGTGGTGGTGGGTCCCTTGTAGTCAACATCAACGGGGGCGATCAATCGGTTGTGTATGAAACCGTTCGTAGAGCCTTGAAGAGTTTAGGGAAATAGCTATGGATTGGTCAAAAGCTATATTTAAGCCCCCCTTGTTGGGACCCGAAGGATTCGATGGGGACGGTAGACGTCCCGTTATCTTTGACATCCTCGGTCCAGATCGCTTGACCAGTATTCTTCCGCTTGATTACCGTTTGGTCTTGTGGGCCAACCCTTCAGAAATGTCCTTTACCTATTCTCGGAAGGTGGAGCGCATACAAACACGAGGGGGGTTCGTAGAACAGCATTGGGGTGATGACACCCAAAATATGAGCCTTACCGCTGTTTCAGGTGGGTTTATGCGGTTGTACTCGGGACTGTCCAATGTCACCAACCCAGGGTTGGGTGGAACTCGACGCGACACCTTGGCCTATGACCGGTACTTGGACTTCTTGGCACTCTTCCACAACAATGGGTCTGTCTACGATGCAGCCGGTCAAGTCGGTCTTCAAGGCATCCTTAAAGTCACTTTTGACGGAGGTTCCTATTTGGGGTGGTTCAACTCTTTCAATGTGACCGAATCTGCGGACAAGCCCTTTATGTTTTCCCTGACGGCGGATTTTGACATCGCAGATGAAGTTCAAGTGTGGCGCACTCAAGCTGGGGGTCGAACAGTTGCCTCTGAAGAGAACGCTTATGCCGAAGCAACTAAGGCCAATAAATATGCCTTTGACCAAGTGGAGACGGTCCAAGTCAGTGCAGATCAGTTTAGCGCTGCGATGCACACTTCTATGAGTGAGGTGGAAATGATCCAGGCCACTATGCAGGGCACCACACAGTACAAGAACCCTGATGGGACTTATTCGTGGAAGCCTGCGCCAAGCAAGAAGGACGGTGACTGATGGGATGGTGGTCTGAGTTAGCAAGAACCGGAGATGAAGAAGAGGGAACTACATTTGCCAGTGCGTATGAAGGGCTGGCTCCAGGTCCTCGAGCTTCTTTCAGCTTTGAAGAACAAGAAGGGATTCCCGTAGATGGTTCTTCAAAGTCGGCAAGGAACTATTCTCCTTTTGTATTGCGCCTCATACCCCCTTCGCTCGTTGACATCGATGCTTCCCTGGTCAGTGAAGGTGCGACATCCAATGTGGATCTGTACGGACAAGCTGGACAGTCAATGGCTGCTAATAATGCGGCGGCTTCCACGATTTTGGGGGCCTATGGGATTTCTTCAGTGTCGAGCTCCGCAACCGTTGCAAACACCTTGAACCAGCAGATTGCGGCCGGTCAATACCTTAATACTGCTTCGGGCAATCAGATTCGCACCACCTTGACGGATAGTGTCACCGCTATGGACATCGCTGCGCAGGTTGCCCAAATCCTTGCCACCCCACCCCTTACTTTGTTGGTAAACCCTAACAACATGGCCATTCAGTACACAGGTATCCAAAGTTATCAGGAGCGGGGTCGCGAAGGGTTCATTTTTCAACGGTGGGGGGAACAGCAGCCGAACATCAAGTTCTCCGGGAAGACGGGTGCCTTTATTGCTGGGGAATCCGCAGGATCCAGTGCGTGGAATGGGATTGCTAATGCTTCCATTCAAGCCTTCAAAGAAGAAGGAACTACCCTAACTCCGACTGGGGTGCAGTTTGCCAGCAAGCGGAACTCGGCCGCTTTTCAGAACTTCCAGGCGTTGTACCAGATCTATCGGAACAATGGGTACATCTATGATCGGGTGACAGGCACGGAAGCCCACCTTGCTATCGGAGCGGTTGCCATTGACTACGACCAATGGACCTATGTGGGTCATATTGAGAGCTTTGAGTATGCCTACAACGCAGAACAAATCCATTGTTTAGAGTGGTCAATGGAGTTTGTTGTGGGTGCTATGTATGACAATGCACAAGCCCCTTATGCGGTGCTTCCACTCACTGCCCCCATTCCCAACCCTACTGATCCCGGAGGAGGCGGTAAGGGCAGTGTGGGGGCTCGTGGGAATGTGGCTAACGGATGGTTCAATGTTTCGGGTTCTGAAGATAGCACTTCAATCTTTTCGGGGTGGGGGGAGGAATTTGGAATCCCGCCTATTCCGGAGGAACAAGCCACACCGCCACTCGGAACAACAGATGGTGTGACGGTTACCAACCCAGATGGAACACCAACATTGCTCAACCCAAACTTGAGTGATGGGTAATGGTGTTCTATGGCTATTGAAAATCGTCCTTACATCGGTACGTGGGGAATGCGAGACCAAACCTTGGTCCGCTACACCCCGGATTGCCTTGTCTACATCAATGGGTATCTCCATATCCCTGGGTGTAGGGCGTGTAATGGGTCGATTGATTTCCAGAAATATATCACTCAGGTAACGGTTGACCCAAGTATCAATTCGGTTGCGAATGCCAGTGTTTCCCTTTCCATCCCAGCCCACGCTTCCGAAGCGTTTACAGGTGATGGGAACTACCTTCTCCGCACAGGTTTGTTCGTCACCATCTATATGCGCGGCTATTTCCCTATGTCGGGGGTGGCGGGAAAAGGTGAGCAAGAGGGGTCTTCCGTTGCGGACTTTGATGCTTCGAAGGTTCCCGTCTATCCCTACTATCAAGTCTTTCGGGGGGTGGTTACGGAAGTGAGCCATGAGTACAACGGGGGAATGTACTCTGTTTCGATGTCCTGTTCGGACTTCCTTCACTTCTGGTCCAACCTTAAAGTGGCGACCAATGGGGCACTCTTTGGGCCTCGACCAGACAATTCCAATGTTCAAGTCTACTTGAAGGGTCATCGGTTCACTGGAGCCAGCCCTTACTCCATCATCTATTCCTTGTTCCGTATTGGTTTTGGTAGTGCTGGTGGTGTTGAATTTACGATGGGTCGGAAGACCAACATTGCTTCCGTATCGGATGCTACCGGAACAACCCTTTCAAAGATGGCGGGGCTCAATCAGGAAAGGCTCTTTAATTCTCGGAATGTGAACCTCCGTATGTATGGGATGGATGGCACCCTCTACAACGCTTTCACACAAGCATATCTGGGAGCTTTTCAAGACGAAGAGCAAAAGAAAGTGTCTGCTTCAGCTTTGGCTACGGCCAACGCCGGTTTTGATAAGACACCTTTTGAGTCTACGGACTCAATGAAGGTCAACTCGAGAGCTTTGGGGTTCAATCCTTTGAGCACTATCGCTGCGGTCGGAACCCCAACGGATCAACCCGCCACCGTGAATGTGCTTCAGATGCAGGCGTTTGTTCAAGACATCCAAGCGCAGGGACAAGTTAATCAGTTTGAAACGGACTACATGACCAAACTCGAGATTGCACAAGCTGTTTGTGAAGTCACAGGGTTTGAGTTCTACCAAGATGTAGATGGGGACGTCGTCTTCAAACCCGCCTTCTACAATATGGATACGCGTCAAGATCCCGTTTATGTGATCAAAGACCGGGATCTCATTTCATTGAGTGAATCCGATAGCGAACCCGAAGCCACATACATCAAGGGAACAGGATCCCACTTCAAAAATGTGTCGGGAACCGGGTTGGAAGGTTGGCTTGGGGTCGCCGCTATGTATGCGGATTACAGGCTCATTGCGGACTTCGGATGGCGGGAAGCCACCTTTGAAACGGCGTACTTGTCAGATGCCAGGGCCATCTACATTTCGGCCATCAATCGCTTGGACATTGTGAACGCAGGAAGACGGTCAGCTTCTATCACCATTCCGATGCGTCCTGAGCTGCGCCCTGGCTACCCCGTTTATATCGAGAGCATCGGAGCCTACTATTATGTGGAAGCGTTGAATCATAGTTTCCAATTTGGGGGGCAATGCACAACACAAATCACCGGAACAGCTAAACGAGCCAAGTTCCATGCCCCCGGCTTGTCGGGGGGTCCCATCACTCTCGACAGTATCCAGTTGGACAACCCGTACTTGCCTGCGTGTCCTTTATCGAGTGAAGGGGGCGAAGAAGGCCCCCCTCGATACATAGGGTTTCCGAATGTGGTGCTGTCATTGGACCCCGATTATTTGAACCCTCGCTATATGCTGAATGTGGCGAATGCGGACACGATTGAAGCGGTTTTTCAAGTCGCTTTGTCCTATGGGGTTATCGAATTCACAGGGGTTGGGGGTGTTCCTTCCGCTGCTTATGACGGGGAGTTTGTTCTTCGAACAGGAAATGACACTACTTCGGACCCCTTCACCAAAGCCGATCTCGAGACACAATGGACGGAGGTTTCGAAAGCATTAACAAGTTCCAGCACACCGATGCCCAGTGGGAAGCTCGCTGAGATTGTTGCGGAGGTCCAACGTCGGCAACCGGATTCCGATCAAGAAGATCTCATCAACTATCTGGTTTTGTTGAATGATGTGAAGGCCCGTGTGGCTCCCGGTATGAGCCTTACGGGGAACTACCGCTATTACTCTTGCAGCCATCCGACCAAAGCCCATCAAGGACAGAAGATGGTGGATTTGGATCAAGAAACCACCTTCCAGCCGGGGGAAGTGCCAAGTCCTACGGAACCTGAACAAGTGGCGATGTTTGTTCCTAACTCCCAAGTGGTTGAGTTTGCAGACGGAACTCCTACGGGGGGTATCCGGGTTACGGCCTTGGATTCGGAAGGTGCTTCTTCTGAAAGGGTACTTCAGACTTCCCAAATCAAGTATGTCACCTTTGCCAAGTCTCAAACCAATAAGATCATGACTGTGATCAAGTTGAATTTGGCAAAGGGGTATAGCTACAACTTACAGATCAATCCCGACTTGAGGAATGTGTTCGTTCAATCCTTTATTTCCAGTGCCGCCAATGGAAGTCCTGAAGACCATCTGGCGGGGTCTGGCGGGCGCCTTCAAGATCGGTGGGATGAGATCGTAGGGGAAATTCAGACCCTTGCTGAAGAGTTGGTGATTCCAGGAGCCGACATCAAGATTTCCGATACAAGTGGCTACACAAAGTTGAAAGCGAAATATGCTTCAAGCTTGGAAACAATCTTAGACTCACAGAGCAGTAAGCGTTCGGGGTCTGCGAGTAAGACAGCCATCGAATTCTACGGGGGTACAGACCAATACGGTGTGGGGGCAGCCGCTGCTCGAGCGGGAAAGAAGCTCTACAGCTTAACTAAAGGAACCTTTTCAATTGCCACTGGGTTGCTCAAGACCTACCGCAAAACCGTAAAGAAGACATTGGCAGGGCAAGGGATCGATTCACCAGGTTTTGAAGGCTCTTCCTACGACCCTACATTTGAAAATGTAGACCCCCTCTATCAAGCCCGAGACCGCTTTCTTAATGCCGTTTCGGATGGTTCTGCTTCCTATGGTACTGCGGGGGGGTTGACTACTATTCGTGCTTCTTTCGACAACACTTCAAAACAGACGGTTACCACCCCCGTATTCCCTGTTTCTGATAGTGCGGGATATGAAGTGTACGGGTCTTTTGCTTACGGCAGGGGGCTACAAGTCTCGAGCTATGTGGCGTTACTCCAGAGTGCCGGTGCAGATGGCACTGTGATTGGGGGAACCGGGGACACCACAAGCCTTCAAACTTTGATTGCGGTTGAGAAATACATAGACACTTTGGCGAAGGGGGGTTCCCCCGAGGAAGCACTGGCAGCCGCAATGCAGTTCGGTGGGGCCTTGGCCGCCAAAGACATTGAACGAGCCCTCGCTGCCGAAGGGTTAACCGTTACGGACGGGAAGTTCAGCAGCACAATGCCTGATGAAAGGACACCCGATGATGATGGATCAAAAGCTCATATTAGCGGAACACCTTCCGATTCTTCCAGTGCGAACCAAAGCACCCTGGCTGCTAATGCCCCCACAGAGTTAGCCAACATTGATCCCGGAACGAATGAGATTTGTAACTGCAAGGGGGCCGAAGCGATGTTCTTTTTGCAGGCCTTTTCGGGGGAATACGCCAAGCTCGAATCTAATGAAGCGGTGCAAGAGTTCTTGGAAGCTGAAGTCATCGCCCGCGCTGTGCCGTGGGAACTTTCCAGGGAAGCCATGGCGGGTCAAATCCGAGACTCCAACTACAGTTCTTTGGGTGAGAAGTTTCAGAAGATGGGAAGTGATTATGCGGCATTGTTCAGCACCGCCGCTTCGGGTCTTGAAGCTGTGCCCGCCCAATTTGAAGAAGCCGTTGAAGACATTCGAGAGCCCACCCTCGTTGTTGTAGACGCTGTCACAGACTTTTTCTCAGACGACGACTAAGGAGGTTCCAATGACCACACCCGCACAAAGAAAGATGCCACCAACGGCAGCCCAAAGGGTTTCTAAAGGGCAAATGGAGTTGGATCTCCGAGAAGCCAATACGGTTTCTTCAACGGCTGCTGCTGAAGGTGGCGGGAACGATGCCTTATTCAAGGTTGCTTCTGTTCAACGCATAGACCCTAAACGAATGGTCGTTGATTTGGTCACCCTTACGGGGGGAAACATCCCCTATAAGGCCGTTCCCTTGACCTTTGGTAGTGCGGGAGCTCGTACCTTTTGTGGGGTGTTGCCAGAAGTTAATGACAATTGCGTTATCGGGTTTGCACCAAAGGAAAGCGGTCGGACCCGGCAACCCTACATTGTGGGCTGGTTAGTTCCCGGCACACAGGTTGGATATGACTGGGTAGCTGAGCAACCTGCTTCCCCTTTAGAGCAACCAAGCACTAAAGCGATGAAAGACCGTATGGAAGGGTTGTTCGCCCCTCGTCGGCACAAGCTCCACAACTTCGCTCCTGGTAATGGGGTGATGTCTTCTTCACAAGGGGCAGACCTGGTGCTGGACGAGTCTGCCACCTTGGTAAACCGTCGAGGCAACGAACTCGTTCTTCGGGATCAAGATCAAGCGTTGGTGGTGCGATCCCTTCAACAATTCCATGCGGGTGCGGGGTTCCGTATTTATGGGGGAATGGTTCAACGAGATGCAACCCTTCTCCCCACCCAAATGTTTGCGGACGATACGGATTGGGCTGCCTACGGTCAGACCTTGGAAGACGGAGAAGCCGCCTCGGATGTGGAGCTCCCAGACGGTGAAGATGGGTTCTTTACCCCTGCGACTATTTTCCGACGAGACCCTGAAACGGATGAGCCCCTACATCCTCAAATCGTAGCAGGGGATCTAAACCCTTTCACAAACTTGCAACGCGGCTTGTTCCTTGATGCTGACGGCACCATTTATGACCAAATGGTAGAACCCACTGCGGTTTATGGGGGGAAGCCCATCTATCGCGTCCGGGAAAGTGCAGCTTCCGATGCCGACCGTACCAATGCGATTTTGAGCACAGACGATGGAACCCTGACGGAGTACCGTATTGAAGTGTCCCACATTTCGGATGGGACATTGCCCGTTACGGAGCAGACCGATGGGATTGATGTTGACAGGATGCCCGATGGGGTTCCTGCAACGGGGAATGCTTTAAACAAGCCCGAAGCCGCACCAATGGTGGAAATGGTGTTGGGAACTGTTGTGGGGAATGACCCTATCGGGGCGCGGGAACAATACGGCATCCCATTGAAGGCCGAGATTGTAGTCGGAGGTCAATCCAACCCAAAGATTGTTTCGGCTGTGGGTTCCCCAGAAGGGGAACAGCTTGCCTTTATGATCCGCGTTCGTAATCCCGAAGATCCTGCAGCCGATCCTGCTTTCTGGGGCATCACCAAAGGTGGGGCACTGAAGAGCTACTTCCCCGGGCACGGTTCATCTACCGCACAAGAGCACCATTTTTCCGGTAAGTCTCTCCATTTGGGCAATACCGCAGATGGAACTTCCTTTGATGTCAAAGCCAGTGGGGTGGTGTCTCTTACCAATGAGTCGGTGGCTCGGGCTTCTGATGGGGTGGGTGCCGAATTGGTGGCCTCACAAGCTGCCTTACGGTTGCACGGTGGAGGGGCGATCAATGAAGGGGGTAACAGCGCACCCCCAACTGATGCAGATGCAGCAGTCGCACAATCTCTTGAACCTTCGGCTGCGGTCAAGATTACTTCTGCGGTGGACACACTGATTGAAGCGGTCAATGGCAAAACCTTCATCCGCTCCCCTGCTATCGTTTTGGACAACGCCGCCACCATTACGGAAACGGCCAGTTCAGACATATCGATGAGCTCGGGTGATTCGATGAGCCTGACCTCCAATGCACTAAATGTAACTGTCAATGGGAAGTCCATACACACCTACGGTGGTCCAAAGGGTTCCAACCCTACTGCGGGGGCATTGCGAGAGACATCCTTTACGGGAACCCCCCTTACGGGTTGTTTGGGCGGGGCCGTAGACGAGCAAAAGATCCAGTTTGGGGGTCGTGCGGAAACCCAAACATTGGGCAAGCGCGCCATCACCTGCAAGGTGGGGGGCATTTCTTTGGAGTCTATGACTCCTGGAAACCCATTTGAAATCGGTGCCGGTTCCGGTGTTTCTCTGACAACGGGTGCTCCTGGGATCAATAATTCTGTTGAAGCCGGCCTGACAAGTGCGGAGATGCAAACCATCATCCCAGGTGCCAGTGTGGGGGTGAAAGCCGTCGCAGGAGCCGCTACTGTGATGGGCAGCATGGGTGTCAATGTTCAGAGCGCTGCCCGTATTGGGATGGCTGCCCCTTTGGTGGCTGTGAATGTGGTGGGTGCTCCCGGTGGGGTGATCTCCGATGGTTGTATTGATAGCCTAACAGGGATGCCCTTCTTGGCCTCTGGAACAGTGGGGGTTCCCACCTTCCGTGTTGGAGGGTGATTTGCCTACAATAGCCCCCGCGCTCACTTCTGCCATTATCGCGGCTGGACCATCCTTGAAGGGACCGACCTTTTTCAAGGTGGCTGCGGCTGTGGGTCAAGGTGTTGCCACATGGCTCAAGACGGGTCCTGCGGCTGTTGTGATGGTAGGGAGTGCCAATGGCACCGCTGGCGGGGGAACGGTCAATGGGAAGGTGTTCTGTGCTCCGGTAGTTCCTGCAATGGTTTCGGCTTTTGCAGGACAAGGAATGGTGGGACCTACCGCTGGGAAGCTGGCTGCTGCTATTACGATGGGGGTTTCTAACAACATCAATGCGACAGGGACGTACAAGGGTGCTGCGGTTGGGGTTGGGGCCGGTGCTGATGTTGCAAAGGTTACTTTTGCAAATGCCGCCACCCTCGCAACTATCCTCGTCGGTTCTTTTGCCTCCAAGGGTATGGTGGGACCCAGTGCGATCAAGTTGTCCACCGCTATTGCAATCGGTACTTGTGCTGTTTTGATGACAGGTACAGGAACGGGTGTGGTGACGGGGCCAACCGGACCCGCACCCGGTACGGGACTGAGTACCTGTTCCATTTTGTGAGGTTGCAGTGGGTTTCTACTTAGACGGTTATATTCTACGCCCTGCGCGGATTGCGCCTTCGAATGCCCCTACGACTTCGGAAGCAACGACAGGTGTGGTTCACGACCATGTGAAACCACAAGATTTCGGTTACCAATCCACTACTACTGATCCGATTGATGTGTGCGGTTTGATGTACCAATCCGCGGTCTTGAATCGACCCACACCAAGCACAGATGAGTATTGTGTATGGGCTGCCACGACAGGCACTCTTTCCACCCCTCCAGGAACAACAGACTTTCTGATTGAAGGGGGTGCGGATTCTCTTACCGCTGTGGGTTCTGGGTGGACTGTTGTTCGGCGAGGTGAGGATTTCGACGGAACGCGCACCTTCTTAGTTCAAGACCCTAAAGGCAAGGACATCCGTGGGGTGGCTTCCATCTACATCACCATTTTTCCGGTAGATCTGGTTTCCAGTGTGGTGACGGAACTCACTGGTGGGGGGGTTCATTTTGATTTCTTCCCTGCTACCGGATTGGTTGAATTAACGGCGGCTGGTGCCACATTACTCAATGGTGGGTTTTCAGCCGAAGGGGGGGACAGCTTCCAAACTTCGTGGTATGCGTTGGCACCCCCTACATTTTGGTGGTGTAGGAATGATGCCGTAACCGCCCGTTTCGGTTGGGATGGGAAGAACCAGCGATGGTCTCCATATCAAGGTTCCGGCCCTCAAAACTTGGGAATCCTTGAAGAGGGGGCTTCCTTTACCCTAAGCCCCAAGCCCACACGCTTTACGGCTGATGGGTCTACCTATTTACCAGGTGACCCCTCCACCCCCGATGGCTTTGCTTTGTTGCGTGTGGGACTGGCAGCGGATTCTTCCGCAACCCCAATCAAGACATTGGTTGTTCAAGACTCTGAAGCTGCTTCCCCCTATTCCTTTTCCGGAATTCTTCCCGATGCGATTGTGGGGGAAAAGAACGGCATCATTCAGTTTAACCCCAATGGTGGGGGAATTGTAGAGCTCCGGTCCGGCCTTTCTGTTTGGTACAACCCCGAAACCTTTGTTCCCACAATGGATGGGGATTTGGGTCGTTTGGATGAAGCCTCTGAAAGTGTCTTGGTTCTTTCCCCTATTCCGGGACCAACGGACCACCCTTTCCTACGTTACGGGTGGCGTCGACATCTTAGTCCCAGACCCTATCCCAATGATGCGGCGTTGCCCGATGCGAGTGCCGTAAGCACGGGAACTTTTGCTTGGTCTATGACCACCGGGAAGGTGGTTCTCAGCCAAGTAGATATGGATAAGGCCACACCCGGAACCACTGAGTACCTGCTCGCATATCTTGGAGCCCACATCTATTACGATGGGGTGTCTATGACACAAGAGCCGGTACCCCTTCGGGATCCGGTTCCTCTGCAGTTGGAAGATGGAACACCCCTTGATGGTGTGACAGAAACCATTCCCATCTTTGCCAATATGTATGTGCCACGGGCACAGCTACTTCCGTTCCCTGGAACTTCAGGGGTGGAACTGGTTCCTGATAACACTGGAACCATACCAAACAGTACAACCCCAGAAACGAGACCCAATGGATCGGGGCTCATCCGAACGGTGGTTGGAATTGGTGATTCTTTTGTTTTTGCTGCTTCTACAGCAGAGGAACCCACATACGCTTTCGCAGATCTCGTGGTGGAGGAATATGAACAGGATTTGAGCAAGTTAGAGTTCACCATCCCCAACACAGAAGCGGAGATGGCCGTTATGGAAGCCGCGGCCGGACCCGCCGGCTCCAGCTTGGTTCAGTTTAAGCGACGGGGCATTACAGATTCCGGTGGGTTCTTCATTCAAGCGCAGATGATGCCGTGTGTGTACACCCCTCTTACCGGGGTGTGGGTTGGGGACCTCGCTGTGGGGTCCACCCTTTCCGTCTGGTCACGGAACGTTGAACCTTTTGTGTTGGAAGGTGACGAAACGCTCCCCTTTTATTTGGGTCCGACTTCAATAACATGGGCTGCTTCAGCCTTGGGTGCAGGCACTTTTACAGCCGACGAAGTGGCCGATTCGATTCGTGAAGCGTGTTTTACTGCGGGGGTTACCACTGCTGCTATTGTCAGCTTTCGAGGTCGCATTTCTATTGGGGTTTTGGGTGACGATGTGGAGATTGGATGGAACCCCGACCCTTCTAACTTATCGGGGCATGCCGCTTTAGGATTCCTTCCCGGATGGCGTACGGAATTCGCTAGCGATACCGTACGTTGGCTCCCTGATAACGGAATGTCCTTTGGGCTTTTCCGAAGCCCCGAAAACGTCAATGCAAAAGAAGAAACCCCTGACATTGCGGCGGTTGGTGTAATCAATGCGGTTCTTACAGAGAGTGTGCCTGCTGTACCTTTTGTGAACTTGTCGATCTTCCCCTTGGAAGATGTTCCCGGTTACGCCCCCGATGTCCACTTTAGGGTGGTGCAGGGATTGAACATCGTTGATTTGAAGAACTACGATGGTCTCTATTACGATTTCGCCTATGACCGAGTGTCTTGGGTTGGAACCGCCCAGGTTTCTGCCACCGCTATTCAAAACCCTACAAGCACCCTCCAGCTTGGTGCTTCTCTCGCACTCCCGGATACGGTCTCTTCGATGGCCATGGCGCCATTGGAAACACTTTTCGGCTTGTACCTTAAAGAACCTACGGCGACTGCGACTACCGAGTTGGTGCTGGGGGAAGATTTCTTGCTTCCGGGCGATGGGGGTGCAGGTCAGGCTTTGCTTATCACACCGGTAGGCAAGCAAGTTCTTCAAGGGGCTGCGGCGAGCTTTACTGCCGGAAGTAACCAGATTTCAGACGCCAATACGGAAGTTGCCGATTGGGTGACCATCTATGAAGGCTACTTGTTGCGAGTTCTCAATGGTGATGCGGAAGGGGTTTACACCGTTACCGCAAACTATGGGACGTACCTTGAAGTTAGCCCCCCTTTTCCAGTTGGTGCAGGTCCGGCTTCAAGCCTGCCTTATGCACAATGGCGTATCTATGAAGGGTTCACTCGAGATGTCTACGACCCTGCCGTAGTTGCAGATGTCCAACAAGAAGTGTTCAACCACTTCGCTACGGAACCGTTCATTATCAACACCCTTTCCCTTATGGGTGTTGTTGGAACAACCCTCCCGTTATCGGCGGATGCGGCTACGGCATTAGAACGAGGTAGGGTCACCAAAGTTCGTTTCACCGCTACGACAGATGTTGAGTATTCCACCGCTGAACAAGCTTCCGTAACCGTGCTGGAACGGGGAATTCTTATCGGGGCATATTCCCAAACGGGGATGGTGATTCCCGATGTGACCGACAGCCACTACACCCCTTCAGCAACCGATGGGGATGCCTACTTTGCTATTCGGATCGGTGCTGCTGAATACAGTGCGGCGAATGGGAATTTAGGGCTTGTGAGCTCGTTCACGTCCCCTCTTACGGGGAATGTCATTGAAGTCGGTCGCGCCGGCACTCTGATTGAAGGCCAGATCTCAGTCGGTGACGATGTAGAAGCCGATGGTGAAACGGCCTACTACGACCAAGTGCCGTTGGACCCTGCTCTTATTCCGGTCGGCACTTGTGAAATGGACCCTAATACGGGGGACATCACACTTAATGCTTCGGATGCCAGCACCCATAACGGTAAGCGCGCATATTTCGTAGAGCAGATGATTACGGAAGATCGCCTTGATGTGACGAGTGCGCCCCTTACGGGTTCCATCATGTTTAACGAGCCCTTACGAGCAGGGCAGTTGGTCGAAGTTGATTACTATCAAGCGGATGACGATGGCAATAAGGCACTGGATGATGATGGGAACACCATCCATATCGTTGAGTATTTGCCCCTCATCGTCCGATTGGAAGAAGCGAGCCGCGTAGATTCAACCACCTACACCTTCAACCCTGAAGGAAAGACATATGCAGACATGGTTGAACCCTTTGTGTGGGTTGGGGTGGAGCTCCAGAATTACGGTGGTGTGACTACTTGTGTTGTTGACAGCGATGCCAACGAAATCCGGTTCGCAGCCTTGGTTGATGAAGCGGATACCGTAAAGATCAACTACGGGGTGTTCGAAGCCTTCGGGGGGGAACAGGCATATTCGGTATCCACCCCACCAGTCTTTAGGAAGCCATTCTTCCTCGAAAAAGAACAGACAGACTTTACTTTAGACACCGACCGCACTTCGGATTTCAAAGTCGGAGCCCTTTTCATAGTCGGGCCCGCACCTTTCTATGTTCGAGAATTCAGCTACGATGCCACCACCGATGAAACTACCGTTAAGGTGTGGCCCCCATCCCTAACAGAAGTAGGGAGCCGAGCCCCCGGTGGTGATGCCCCAGCTTCCCTGTCGGCTGTTCCTGTCGCCATTACGATTGATCCTGATGGATACAATGTATCGGCGGACGGTGCCCCTGGGTTCCTTATGGCATTCCCTGATGCGGTGTTCCTACCCGTAGACCGGGGGGCATTGAGCATTAGCTTCTATGGGGATTACCGCGAGTACGCGCAGCCCCAACATCTAATCGAGATCGGGGGATACCCCTTCATTGTGGCAGGGGCCACACTCTCTGCAGATGGTCGGTATACGGTGGTAACCCTTTCGAATGCGTCGCCCCAAGGGTTCAGTTGGGATTCTGACCCCGCGCAAAGCGATTCCATTCGTATTTCGGTGCGGTCGGTGTACGAGCCAGGTTCTCGCATCTTTAAGGGCATTTCCCCCTTCCTGGAAACAGAAGAATATGAAGCCTTTATCCTCGGTGGGGGGGATGCTGCGGGTAACGAGCTTCCAGGCACCGTTCTGACCGCAGGAATTCATTTCACAGCCGATCCCGCAAATGGCGGCATCGTTTTCAACACCCCCACACAACCTTCTCTCCGAGGTGGGGAACGACTCTTATTCCGCTATACGAGGGTGGACTCCGTAGCCCCTGTGATTGTAGATGGGGCGCAATACAACCCCATCTACCAGGCCAAGAACTTAAGTGTGCTTTCCCCTTCTTTAGAGAATGGTTTGTTGGGGAGTACGATGGCGGCCAAGTTCACCTACTCCAACCCAGACACTTTCTATTGTCGGGTTCTTCCTTTGGTGAGCTACTTGCCGGATGTGTCTTCCGCAGCCATCGCTAAGGTGTCCTCTTCAGCCCCTTCCGGTGGCCCCTTGTTGGCTTTCCCAGGGGCACCCATCAACTATAAGGAAGGGAACCTTGGGCTCCGCGGCACCGTTCGGGATGCAAACAACTTGGATCAAGGGGGTCGAGCCTTTCTCGAATTCTACAACGCCATTATTGTGGCTTGGGAACAGGTTCTTGAGAACATTGACGGCCGAACCATCGGAGACAGGGACGGTAAGTTCCGCTTGTTTGTGGGGCATGGGCAACCGTACGCCCCTCCGGGATACGAAGACATCTATACAGGGGATTTGAATTCCCGCAACTTGTGGCGTTTGGTTGTTGAAGAATGGGCAGACGAAGCTGCCTTAGCCGAAGGTTATGTCCGAGAAGATGATGGTATCTATGGACCAACCACCTATGTCTTGGACACACATGGCGGGGACACCCCTGGGGATGTGGATGGGTGGACTAAAAGCGGGGCAGAAATCGATGCTTGGATCGAGTTTCAACGCAGCAGGATCAAGAATGACATTGATGACCGCGTTCTCACAGGCCTGAAGGGTGGAACCCTTTTAGCTATTCTTTTCCCGTGGTTGGAAGTGGATGGGAAATACGAGTATATGTGGCAACCTCACCAGTTGTCGCGCATCTACCCTGAACAAACGCTTGCCTTCACTCGATTGTTCCCCGGACTTACGGCAGACTTCGACACTCAAAGTGAAGGCTACTACACCGCCGGAAAGGTGATTGAAGTTCCGGGACCGGAACCAGGTGAAGTCACAGACACACGAGTATCCACTCGGAATACTGTGATCGGAAATGTGTCCAACCCGGTTTTCCCTGAAGGTGTTCCCAACATCTCAGACATCAATGTTCGCAACAGATACCCTCGAGCTCGCATCTGGGCGTATTACCCCGATGGGGATGCGGTCTTGGATGCCGCAATGACGGCATTTGACCCTGGGTTCACCCCCACTCTGGGCAAGGCAACCTTAGTAGTCACTCCTTTACCCTTTTCGGAATTCCCAATCGATCCCACCACTGGGTTCCCCGATGTCGCGCAACTGCTTTCTAATGGCGGGGCATTGGCAGATGCGAGCTCAGGTGATTTCTCACTTTCTACACCAGGGTTTGAAGCGAACACCCAACAACTGCGATGGGGGCGACCCGATGGTGTGACAGAGACCATGTGGGGTCCCGTTGCGGGATGGAGCGATCCCGATGTTCATACAAATGTGTTTGTGGAAGATGTTCAGCTTGGTTGTGTCATTACCGTTAACGATGGCGATGGAAATGTCTTGGCAGGCGTGGATGTCACCAAGACGAATATGGTGGGCACCTACACCCAACTGGAATTGGAACAGGGAGATACCCTTTGGTGTGGCCCGAGTGGGAACCCTTATGAGATACCGGACCCCGAAACGGAAGAGCCCGACTTATCGGACATTGCGGCTGCGGCCAAAGCACTCGAAGACTACCGGGTGCAGTTCGACATTGGTGTAAACCGCAAGAAGGGGAAGTTCATCGACAAAGGCCTCAGCAGAGGGTGGGCAAACGATGAATCTTTCCCGTTCGATTTGCAGGGGCTGTTTGGGCAAGTGCCACCCACCCCACTGACGGCCATCGAAGCGGATGTGTCCTTCACTAACACCGGACAACCTGTTCAGATCCCCGCATTGAAGGGTCAACCTTTCAACGATTCGGGGGATGTGAGCATCCCGTACTTGGGTTCGACCAACACAGAACTGTCAATCCTGGGGGAAGCTGCGGCAGCCATCAACTTGGTCTTCGATGCAGATTGCTTCTTGGTACTGCTACCTGCTCCTACGTGTTGGGCGGGGTTTTCGTTGAACCCAAATGAGTTCCAGTATTGGAGGGCTATTTTCCCCGATGAGCTTGCGGATGCCAATACCCTGGTGAATCCCGTAGTGGATGTCTTAACGGACACCGATCCCAATGTTCTCTACACAACAGAAGCGATGCAACCCGTTACTTCCGGTACCTATGTGGACCAATCTGGGGAAGGTTCGGTTCGTCCTTACGACCTTTTGTTCGTTGAGGTGGATCAACCCCAAGTCCTTACAGGTGATCTTCTACCCGCTGCTACGGGCATCCTGTCGGTAGGTGATGTCCGGTCAGACGGCCCAATCCCTACGGATTACACTTCTGCTCTGGAAATCCCTCGCTTTGTAACTGGTACTCGTCGCGATGAGCAGCATAACTACACCGCATACAATGCTTGGGCAGGTAACACTTCCGATGCGGCTATTGGCCCTGGAGCTATTTCTCATGATGTAGCGGGGGCTTTCTGGGAAACCTTCATCGACTTATCGAGTGTCGGAGGTTTGACCCTGGATGATGGCTTTGGTGGTGGTAACGGTGGCCTGTGGCACATCCTAAATTTGTTCGGTAATGTCATCCGTATTGAGTTCTACAGCCCTGACCCCGCATATGTGGGTGATCCACTTCAAGCCACTTTGATTATTGGGTCGCCTGTGGCGGGGCAGCCAGTCTTCGCCATCAATGAAGTGGCTGGGACGCCTGCCACTCAGCACAGACTTACGGCCGGCCTCGTCAACATAAATACGGGGGTTTCGGGTGGTCCTATGGGCAACCAGTTTGTCTTGAACACACTCAATGCAGACGGTTCTTTGTTCACCGCTCTGGGGTTGTCCCCCACCGTTTATTATGACTTCACCATTTCAGTGGACACCTACATCACTTTTGAGATCGCAAACCAGACCACAGGGGTTATTCCGCAAGGTTCGGGTAATGGGTCCAATATGGCTCGGATTCAGCGTGACCGACTTACCTTCTCGGAACGGTACTCCTTTGCTGATGCACTTGATCGGGATGCCCTTCCCCAAAACGGAGACACCACACATTCAATGGGTCTGCAGTTGAATGTGTGGCAGTCCCCTATGCGGCATGGGGCTGCTTTTGTTGGTTCCGATGTGAATGCTTGTGCCTACAGCATAGCTTCTGGGGGGATCAACGGTGGAACTTGGGGCGACCCCGTATTCTTGTCGTTCAAGAAGAGGGTGGGTCCTTCCCCAGATGGAACGATCTTGGCGGGGGTCGAGTATGTGGGGACCTATACGGATGCTACTGCGGATGGGGCTGGAGATGAGGAGGGCTTGGTTCGCGCTATGTCCTTCGAGTATGAGAATGAAGCCACCAATTACCTCAACTTCCCGAGCGGAACAGATCCCGTAGAAGGGATTCGCATATCGGCGGCGTGCTCTGCGGACACCGCCGAAGATCAACTCATCTTACATATGCAACCCGCAGTCTTCCCGGATTCTGGGGATGTGGAACGACGCACTGCGGATTTCCCTATGCCCGCAACCACTCCCCTCTGGTCCCCGAGAACTTGGGTGCAAGAGAATGGGGTGTTTGAAGGGGCTGTGTCCAATGTGCTTCCCGGTGACATTATGCTCATCTCCGGTGGCATTTCCGATCCCGATTGTGGGTCTGTAAAGACAGGCACATACTTGATTCGTCATGCCATTGAAGGGAATGCTACTTCCTTTACATACGGGGATTCACTGGCGACAGTGACGAAGACGGTCACTGCGGGATCAAAGGGGTGGTTAGACCTGCGCTTCCCAATCTTGAAGTCTATTGATGGCGATCAGGTTGTTTTGAAGGAAGTTGGCAGCTACCTCAATCGAAGTCTTAACCCCACTCCCGTAACAGGAACATCGGGAGCGCTGTTTTTCATCCTCAAGACCCAATATGCCCTTTTTGATTCGACGGCGGCAGCGGGATCAAAATACACAATGATCACAGACAGTGTGTACCGCATCGACTTTAGTGGTGGGTCTTACGATTCAGAAACCGAAGAACTGACTGCGACAATAGATCTGGCGACTGCGGTGGATGCCGTAGGTGCTGCGGTAACAGACTTTGCGGACAAGGCAGTTGTAGGCCTTCAGGTGAGCTACCACACAGGCAGTGGGGAGTATTCTTCCTTTCCGATTAAGTTTGAAGGTCTTTCTTCTTCGTTTCCCACCAACAATGTGGTGGGCTATTGGGAAGACACAGCGGGCAATCAGGCGGTATGTGGGTTTTCGAGCATTTTTGCAGGCAACCACACCATCGTCGATTCGAACTTCCCTGCCACTAACAATCCTCCGGACTACACAACTCTCTATTGGGATTGGCAAGCTGCCGAGCTGCTACCGATTGGCGGGCCAGCACCAGCACCCGCAGGTCCATCAGATACGGGTGGTTGGGTACAAGGGGAAATCGTTTACCGATCCGCATGGAACATGTCGGTTTGGGGTCCGCATACTGCGGATAAGGACCTTCTGCAGGTGGTGTGCAACAACCCGCCAAATAGCACGGCTTTCATTGAAGAGAAGCGGGTCCCTGTCTATTCAACTGACGATGGGCAGCGGATTGCGGGCTATAACAAGCCGGGGTTTGCCACCCCTGCAGGCGAATCCACACACACCGCACAAGGGGTGCCTGAATACTTGCGTATGCGAAATGACGCATACGGCTTCAGCCACCAAACTGCGTGGAACCGAATCCACTTTGAAAAAGCAGAAGTTGAGCTCTCGGCTTTTTCGGCCGCAAACAATATCCTTACTTGTATGTTGCCGGGGGACACCTTCCAGCTTGGAACGGATATGGATCCCGCATTGGCAAACCCCGGCTACGCAGCTTTAGCAGGTGTGTTCTTTGAGCCTTCCATTCCGTTTTCCACGATTACGGATACCTATGCGGAACCTCGAGTGGTTTCAGCTTCCTACCCGTTGACCCCCGCACTTACCGCAGAAAACAAGATTGGAGCACGCCGATGGCAAGACCATGACCTTTCTGTTGGTGGTGACCAATGGGCAGACACATACGCCGTTGCCAGGCGTATCCGAAGGTTCCATGAGGTGAATGCCAACATCTCTACGGTGTTGGAACCGTTACGGTATGTGTACGAAACACGATGGGGGTATGTGGATCAAGTAGGTGCTCCCCCAACACAAGGGGACCTTACCTTTGCCCCGGATTTAGCACAATTCGGAACGGCCACCCAATTGGGGAACTTTGACTGGCGGGAAGTGAATGTTAATGCGGGGGATGTGGTTCGGTTGGTGGATGCAGAAGGGGTGGTCATCGACACTGCCGAGATCCGCCGGGTCTTTGAAGAAGCCATGATGCTGCGCACCCCTGGTTGGACAGCTTCTCCCACCGCACTCCAAAGTGCAGTGACTTTTGAGGTCTATCTCGAACAATCCCCAGTTCCCCATCAACAATCCCATGATCAGCTCTTGGAACTCCTTACGGATGTGAAGGTTCGTTCTGTAAGGGTGGATTACCCAGGGGGCGCCACAACTGGGGCGTATGTGGATGAAGCAGACAAGATAAAGGATGACACCCTTACGGGAACTTGGAGTGATGAAGGTGTTCAGAAGGGCGACTACATCGTAGTAGACCCGGCGGGGACGCTTTACATTGAGAAGGAGCAAGGGGCTCGTGCGGTGGGCGATGCTTCTACCGTAGGACGGGTGGGTGGCAACTACACCGCAGGTTCCGTTTCGGAGCTCGATGATAATCGAGGCTTCTATTTGGTTGAAGAAGTGGAAGCAGACTATTTGAAAGTGTCTGGTGCTTCCCGCTTTTGCGGCGGTGACCCCAATGGGGATGATGATGTCATCTTCGGAACAGCGGGGACTTCCGATTATGTTCTCTTGCCCACAGTCCATGCTTCGTTGCTGAACCCAGGTACAGGTCGGGAAGGACAACAAGACTTACGGCTTACGGCACCTGCAGTCGTAGACGGTGCCGGTGACTTGTCCTACAAGGCTCGAGATGCTGGGGATTCTTCGTTGTATAAGAGCATTGGTCCTTTTGCCTACCGCATCATTCGACCGACACCGGTGTTCTCCAAGGATGCCACTGAGCTTGTCCTTTTCCAACGGTCTCGGTTCTTGTCGTGGATGGAAGAAATTCAAGACTCCTTCGACAAGGGTGGCACCTACTACATCTTCCAGAAAGATGACCACATTACGGAGTTGCCGAGTGCTACAGACCCAACGGCGGGGCTTGGGGTGTTTACCAATGCGTACTTGACCAGCCTTAGCGGTGAGACCAAAGGCGCACCCTTTGAAAACTGTTCTGATTGTGTTTCCATCTTGGACAGACGGTTCTGGGTCTTGGATTACCGTTTGGATGCGGAAACCAATCCGGCAGGAAACCCCTATACGGATTTTGCGGACAACACCGAAAACCAACGACCGGTTCTGTTGGATTACATTGCGGACGCTTTAGACAATGAGGACAAGTTCAGAGAACAGCGGTTCTCTTGGATTATGTTCCGTGCAGATCGAACCGATGGTTCTATCATTGTGGCGCGCCGTGAAGAGGATCAACTACCCCGGAAGATCCGTAAACAGCGTGAACTGGCGCTGCAACGGAAGGCCTTTGAAGAGTCCTGACGGTAAGGTGGTGATAGTACATACCTTAGTGGAGGACTAAAATGACCCCAGATGAAATCAAGAAAAAGCTTCAAGAGATGGGTGTTCCCCTTAATGGGTGGGGAGACACCAATACGGGAACGGTGAAGTCCCCAATCCTTGAGAAGCAGAAGGGGGCTCTGGGTAAGATTCAAGCATTGCTGGAAGCTCAGGTCCAACAGGATCAAGAAGTTCTATCACAACTCCATATTGCGCTCCAAAAGGCGAAGCATGGCGGTGGGGGAACCCCCTAAATGTCCGATTGGGTCACCGTACAACCGAGCTTGGATCCTATTCTGGCTCCCGTAAATGCTGTGCTCGCCGGCATTGATGCGGTGCTTAGTGCGCTGATCGCCATCTTGAACATTGTTCAGACCATCCTCAACATCATCAAAGCCTTCCTACTTGGGCTTCTCGATCCGTTGAAGGCCATCATCAAGGCCATCATTGCTGAAATCCGGGCCATCATCCAGGACCTCAAAATGATGGGGTTCTATGTCCATATTGGGGACATCCGGTTGGTGAAGATTTCCAACAACTTTCAGGACATCCGAGGCGGCTTCCAAGCTTTCGAGCGCAGGGCGATTGCTCGATTGGTGGACAAGCGGGACTTGAGTCGACCGAACTTCTCGTCTTCCAGTGCAGCTTTGGCAGGGTTCTTCTATGTGAGTGGTCAGGATGTAGATGCACTCATTCGAGTCATAGTGACCATCGCCGGCTTCTTTGGAAAGAAGCCTAAGACCAAAGCGGCATTCCCACAGCCAACGGGTTTATCCGTGGTGTATGGCAATGAACCGTTTTCTTCCTTCAAGGAATTGGGGGGAGCCCTTAGTGGTGGAACACCCCCTAATAAAGCCATCTTGAAGTGGAAGATGCCGGCAGGTCCTGGTGGTGGTGCAGGTTTCAAGATGCCCGCCCCGAAAGGATGGATCATTGAAGTCAGCACCGTAGAAAGCGGACTGAAGGTAGTGGGCACCACACCTTCAGATACGGATTCCAATGGGATTTATCCGCCCATCATCTCCGCAGTAGGCATCGACCCCGTAACCAATGGGGTGCTTGAAGTGTACGGGGGCGCCGATATGGTGGGCTCTGAAAGTGCCGACTATTCAGATGTGTGGCCACCCAACCCCGATGATCCGCGGGCAGTAAAGCTGTGGTTCCAAAAGGACATCAATACTCCGCTCATCCCGCCCAAAGCTCTCAGCAAGGATAACGATGGTCCGTGGTTGGCTTCGGCTTTCTTTGTTCCGAACAAAGGCATCTCGATTGCAATGCCCGGACAAGAATTCAATGCGGTGTTTGATTCCTCAATGCTCCCCAAGGATGCAGACATCGAACAAGATGCAAGCGGCGATTACGGTATCAAGTTCACTGAACGCACTGCGAGCTCTTACTTCTTTCGAGTGCGGGCAGTCGCCAAGTCGATCTTGGATGCTGTGGATGATGGCTCACCCGTAAACCCACAACCTATGAGTGATGAGACACTACGGCTCTACAAGTTCACATCGGACAACATTCGACAAGCCAAGTCGGGCCGCTTGTTTCCTTCCCCTCCGAATGCACCGGACATTCCGGTGGGTGATTGGGGCATTGCTTCACAACCTGTGGAAGCAGCCTTCCCCTCAGAATCTTCACAATCCTATGTTCAAGCCATTCAATTGGCTTTAATTGTGATGCTTCTTTCTCGGTCGGATGCCCCGGCTCCTGCCGATCCCGACAAGTTTTCAGTAGGGACGGTTTTAGGAACCACCGGCTTAGAAGAGATCTCTCAGAAGCTGTTCAAGAAAATGAAGGTGAACCAGAAATGGTTCTACGGCAATGACCGTATAAAATGGTCCAAGTCGGTGTACACCAAGAGCCTGGCTTGGGCGAACACCCTATACTCTATGGCTTCCCTGTCAGAAACCCTTATGGCTGCGGTTGTGGAAATCGCCGAACCTCTTTTCACAACCACCTGGAAGGACTGTGGGGTTTCTTGGTCACCCCTATCGGGGGGTTCGGGTGCAAGCACCGGACCGGACATCACAATCGCCCAGACTTTTGGAATCGGTGATGAAGAGTATGACGGGAAGACCCCAAAGGAAGTTCGGAATGATGCCCTTTTGGGTTGTGCCCCCAATTGGAAGGGCGTTCCCGTACAGGCTGTGAAAGGCAAGCTCTCCTACTTCCAGTTGACGGGCGGTCCTGTGCGTTCCCCAGGCTTTCAGGAAACGAAAAAGGCTTCTTCGGGAACCGTTTATGATACGTGGACGCCGGGCAACGGCTCCTTAGACTATTCCCCTGTTATATACACCCTGAGCACAAATGCTACACAGGTCACCTATGTAGCATTTGTTCGTAATTTATTGTTGGCTAACCCCGACTTGATTTCAGCCGCCGCAGGTGTGCTGAGGGTTACGGCGGCCGTTCGGTCCCCTCAGGATGGGGGTTGGGAATGTTACCGGCCGCTCTATGAGATGATGGCCCCGTTGGACGCCGTGCTTACCAAGGTGGAAGATTGGCTAATGGCTCTTCTGGCCGCCCTCGATGGGGTCATCGAACGGATCATTGCTTATATCGAAGCCGTCCAAGCGCGCATCTACCAGCTTCAAGCCTTGATTGAATGGATTCGGTCGTTGTTGAAGTCCTTAGACTTCGCATTGCCTTCCGCTTCGGGGCTGGTGGTAGTAGCCAATGGTACGGATGGGATTGTAATGGACCTCGTCAGTGCCGAGAACAAGCCAGTAGATGACCCCCAATCCATCGGGTGTGGCT
>Ga0080013_1001576_pt1 | contig 29712 bp, 49 predicted proteins | sample ETNvirenome_6_85_FD_69236 | JGI IMG/M metagenome (GOLD analysis project Ga0080013, IMG submission 69236) | Marine viral communities from the Pacific Ocean - ETNP_6_85 (SPADES assembly) (version 2) | ecosystem: Environmental > Aquatic > Marine > Oceanic | place: Pacific Ocean | collected 2013-06-19 | reverse complement strand
AGAATTATTCCGGCCCACCAAGATTGTTGATAGAAAAATACTGAAGTGACTAATGCCACCTCAGGAAAACCTATTGTTATTTTCATGTAGTACTCCTTTTATAGGATAATACTACTGTCTCTTGTTAGCAGTGTACAATATTTTTTTCAATATATTCTCGTAGATTCGAGATTCTGTCTGCATATCTAGCAATGATTGTGCACTAAAACTATCTTCACCTGTACTAAGATAATCCACGATATTATCTAGTATTCCAATATTATTTTCAAAATCATTTATTATCGTTGCTGAACTAACTTCTGCTATGTCAGCTGCCGCCACAGTTATTGCTTGAACCTCTAGTAACTCAAATAAACTTTCTATCTTATCTTCAAAACTACTAGAAGATTCCTGATATCTTCTATAAAAATCATCAGATGCAGTTGAATCAATAACATCTCGATTTTTTAAAGCTATTGATTCATTGAGGTATCCTCTTTGATTGTATATCTTCCCGGGCCAAAGAGTATCATTTGATCTGAGTTCGGACATGTCTCTAAGTCTTTGGAGCAGGTCTACACTTAAATTGCTGAGTATCATTCCAAAATTAATTGTAAAGCTTTCTGGTTGTATTTGACTTGCTTGAATTGCTGTATCAGTCTGCTGATTTTTGTGTACATCTTTAACTTCATGCAAGGCTTGATCTAAAATTGATAGACACTTGCCAATCTGATTTTTTACAAAATCATCGTTTTGGTACAGCGCACTAAACATTGCGTTAATACTTTGTTGTTGCATTGCTGATACGTATTTATTTGGCAACGCTTCATAACGTGCAATTGCACCTTCTAGAAGATCTAATTTAATTTGAGATATATTTGTCCTGCTAGGTGCAGATATTGAAAGTGTTCTATTTTCAGCGGCTTTCTTCCTTACAAGACTTATGCTTACAACTTTGCTCTTAAGCTGTATGACTTGTCTTTGAAGAACCCTGTACTTCATTTGTCTTGGAGGTCCAGTGTTTATTTTTCTACCTATGCTTGCAACACCTGCTGTTTTGAGATCACTAGCTTGAGGATCAGACGGTGTCATAATTTTTTGCATGACGTATACGCCTTTTACAGCCTCCATAACTTTTTCATACATAGCATTATCAAACACTGAAGCAAGACTAATTTCAGGACGCTCGCTAGTAGTACTTCCTAAAAACAATCTACCTACTGGCTCAACATCTTTAAAGTCACCTTTTTTAGATAAGAACGACTTGACAACCCCAGAGACTTTAAGATTATTCTTGCTATCTAATTCTGTAACAGGCTCTTCTCCGGAGACAGGTCCTTCTATTGTGCTGGTTCCGTCAGCATTAACAGTAAATTTACACTTGTTTTTAGCCGGTGGGGCGTGATATATTTTAAAGTGTGGCATATCGACATTCGGTAGATCAAAATCAACATTACCAGAAGCAGGACCAGGTATAGTTATTGTTCGAGCATTGCCTCTTATAAGATTAATAGAATTTGGTGTATTACCTCCTCTACTGTCTTTGTATTTGCTTCCACTATTAATTAAATCAATGAGATATTCAACCATAGTCTTTCGCATAAGACTGCCGCCCATGAGTGATGCAATCGAAAGGGTGTGATCGTTGCTCTTATAATATTTCATTGCTATTGTATGATTTGAAAATGCATTTCTTGAATTTGACAAGATTGCCGGAGCATTTAAATTATTATCTGCAGCATCAATCATCAAATTTATAATTACACGTGAGACAAAATGACGTAACATTTTCAATACATCTTCTTGAATATCGACGTCGACTGGAACTGGTGCATTATGGGCACCAAAAAATGCGTCTTTGATTTGACCCTTATTGATCTTCTTTTTTGACAAACCTTTACCTCCTGCTGCTGGCGCAGGAATGCTAAGCGTATAATCTTTTGTTGGTAATGCATCACGTACGTCAATGGAATCCCACACAAGTGATACTAGTCCTAGCTGGATCTCGAAAGTCGCTGATGTAGCAGGAGGTGGAAGTTTTAAGACTATATTGTTTTTAATAGCATTGACTAAACTTATTATATCACCTCTAGTAACACCCCTTCGCATATCGCCTATTAGATAAGAAGCTAGGCGTACAACAGATAACTGAGTTGTCTCGAAAGCTCCTCCAGCTAATGACGACTTAACAGACCAAAAGGGATTAGCATTTAAGTCATTTTGTATTCCGGTGTTGACAGGATTGGCTGCAATTTTGCCCCATCTACCTGCTAACCCTAGATCTGCTGCCGGTGAATCTTTTGCAGTACCAGACTCATCAGGTACCACCTCATTTAAATTTGTTGTATCGCTTATGCCTATCATAGGCATTATCACAAAATTTGCTATATCCTCAAATGCTGTACCGAATGTTCTGGTATCTCTTGTATTGACAACGTTTGTTAATATCTCCTTGAGTGCTCTACCCTGTGGTGTTGTATTACAAAATATATCTCCGTTATTACTAGGCGTCAATGCTGCTCTTAAAGCGCCTGGATCAAGCGCAGCCAATTGGCTTACTACGTTACGATCCTGACTTTCCATTAATATCTTTCTTATCCGTCTTCTCAACTCTCTATTCGTAACTTTCACATCAAACCTCTACATAAACTCAGCAAAAAACAATATAGCACCCATTCCAAACTGGACAACTGCAAAGATCGTTACTGCTTTTGTTTTAAACAATTTTAAATCTTCAACTTGCATCTGTAAATCTTTAAGTTGACTTGGTGATGCTACCTCATCTATTCTTTCTTTCCACTTAACTAATTCCTGCACTTTGTCTTCCTTAGCACGGATCTCAGTCATTTCGCGCTTCATATCATTTATACTTTCGTTTAATTCTTTGATACCCGAAGCAAGTGTCTCTAATTCTTTCAAGACTAGTCTAGAATATTCACCCCAACCATTATCATTGTTCATCATCAATCTCCTTGTTATCCGGATCTAGTACACATAAGATATCTTCGACGCGATCCTCAATATCGTCGCGACTTATACTTTGATCTCTTAGCATCAAAAGTAAATCAGTCATCTGCTCTGCCATCCAATCTTTTATATCAAAAGCCTTTTGCCAGTTTTCTTCTTTTTTGCATAAACTGTCACGAATTGATCGTAACTTTGCAAACCTGTCAGCAATACCATTAGACATAGACACCTCTTATCTATATATCTTCTCTAAGAGGATAGTTCTAATCATATTCCGAAGATCTGACTCAGCTAATCGAGCTGTACCTCTTGTGTCATCAGCTAATCCCATAGCTGTTAACCAATTTGCTATTTGTTGGTTTACAGGAGTTTTATTGTTCCAACTACCGCTGTCAGCATCTGGGCCCCATCCGCCATGTGAAGTTGGTTTGTCAAGATGAAGATTTTTAATTATTGATGTACGTTTTTTCTTTTTCATGATAAAATGATCCTTGTTATAATAATTATACCATAAGTCGGGAGATATCAATGAAAATTAAAAGAAAAGATCTTAAGATTTTAATAGAAAATATACTTAATGAAGATGACAGTAAGGAGAATGTTTTTATTAGTTATACTGTTCGCGAAGGAGACAATCTAGAAAAAATAGCTGATATGATTCCTCAAAGCCCTATGATGTACTCTGAACCGTTTTACGAGTTTATTTCATCTGAAGACAAGGAAAAACTGCAATCTTCAGCACTCAGCGATGCAGAGCTTCATTTAAAGATATTAGGTCTTCCCGCGGAAGGTAAATCTTCTAAAGAGGCAGTATCTGATCTGTTATTTAATGACATTGTCAAGATGAACAAGCTAAGTGATCCAAATAAATTACAAATCGGTCAAAAATTAATGATACCTGTTGAAGGCCCTCTATCTTCAGTAGATAGAGAAGCGAATCCGAATGCATTTAAATCCGTCCCGGATAAGTTAGGTCGCTAATAAAGGTCACAATTAGCATGCATAATATGCTTCTGATCATAATCTTCGTGATGAATGCCTATTGCATGTCCTAATTCATGTGTAAGAAGATTTTGACTATCTTTATAATCAGGATTAATTTCAATCCTAATTGAACCAATCATATCATTTTCAAAACGAAAGTATGTCATACCATGAAAGAATTCCTCATTATCGGGAATTCTTTTTTTTGTAATGATAATAGAATTGTCAATATACCTTATTGAATTATCACATTTTATATTTTTAATGTTGACTCTTTTGTAATCATCAAAATACTTGTTCCAGAAATCTAATGAATCTTGTACTGAATCGGTTTTAATTTCCGCATCATGACATATCAATATCTGTTCAGGCTTTTGATTTTGCCAGTCTGCAAACTTGTCAAAGCTATCTATGTTATATTCTTTAGCAAATAAATTTGATACCAATAATAAAAACATAATGTTACCTCTTTTAATTATTATAAAGAGATAATTTAAATTTTGCACGCATTATTTTATATTTAAAAAGAAAACAAGCGCACACATGCATGCCAAAGTTGCATATAAATAGTCACCATGATATATGTTGATATAAAACAAAGCCAAATTAATTGATGTGCCTAATATCCACAATATATTCATTAGTTATCCCTTACGATATCTTCAATTTTAAAATCGTATTCTTTTCCATCTAGCTCAGAAATAAACTTAACTCTACGAATTCTACTAAAAGGTCCTGCTCCATTTCCATGTCTTACTGGCTTACTGTAAACCTCAGTGACTATGCCTCTATTACTCATATGATACAAATAATATACTGTATCTCCTATTCTTATTGTTTTCATCTCAACTCCACTTTAAGCAATTTATAAAATCTTCAGGGAAGAATTGTTTGTTTCGATTAAAAAATCTTTGCCAGTCTTGATCTAAAATATAAGTCACTGCCTGATCATCTTTAGATCTAACACTTCTTCCTACAGATTGTACAATTGTTTTTGCAGTCTGTAAAGGATACCAAGCTTTCCTCTTATTCATTCGCTTCTTAATGATTGGATCGCCCAAATATGGATATGGAACCTTGCATAAAATTTGAAAACGACTTAAGTCCTCCTTTAAATCAACGCCTTCAGACATTGATGGACTGAGAAGTACTGTATTTTTCTTTGATTTAATGTGTTTCTCTAATATTTCATCTCTATTTTCTGAATTATGTATGAGTAATCTTCTAGACTTGATATTGTTCTTGAGATACTTTGCTATTTTATAAGAGTGACAGTGTATTATTCCTTTATCATCTTTGTGCTCATCTAATATTGCTGTGACCATTGTAGCTAATTTCGGGAGTGTGCTGTCAATATGGCTGGCACTCATCTTACCAGCAGGAAAAAACATAATCGGTCGGTTCTCTGTTGGAAAAGGGGAGGGAATACTAATGAAAGCACACTCTTCTTCAGTTATTCCTAGATTGTCACAGAACGCTCTCTTGTTTAATATAGTAGCACTTAACATCAATACCTTTTTACCACACCTAAACAAGAATTGTTCAGCCCAGGGTGAAACGTCAATAGGTCTAAATGCAAATTTACGCATGGCTCTACCTTGCCCATGGACTAACTCCATCACCCAATTATCTTTGTCGTAGCTTCTTAAGAAAGTACGAAGTTTATCAACATGACTACTAAGCATTTCAAATGATTGTGCTATTTTCTTTAAGTCATCCAGTTTAGCGCCTAAACCAAGCTTCTCAATCTGCGACTCGATAAACTGTAATTTGAGTGCTGCAGCTGGAAAGTACTCTTCTCTAATCCACTTGACAGCTTGAAACTGTGTAGCTCTTGATGGAAACTTAAGTTTAAGCATAGATTTGGCAAACCTTTCTGACACAGAAACTTCAATAAATCTGCTTAACTCTCCCTCAATATTATGTGCCTCATCGATGACCAACAAATTTCTTGGTGTTATCTTGCCACTTGAATTTGTTTCAGTCATGAAATATGCAAAGTTGGCCACAGAATTTTTTGCCTCCAGGAATTCTTTCTTTTCTTTTTTATAGGGGCACTCAAATACACATGATCTCCATTGCTGTGACTTCTTATCAGAGTTTCTTAATAGCATCTGCCCTTCTTTACAATCACTACCGCTATGCTTACATACATGATTCCTTGCAGATTTTACAGATCTTAACTTCTCTTGAAGCCCAAAGTCTTTAACGTACTGTGCTTGTAGTATTTTTTGTGTTGTAAGGTACCATGAAGCAGTATCATAATCGTCTGAACCGGGCAGGTTATTATTGAGATACTTACCAACTGTCAAGCCAATAGCACTCTTACCGACACCGGTTCCTGCTTCAACAATAACGAATCGTTTGTCATGCTGTAAAAAACTTCGTAACGCATAAAGAATTGCTAGTGATTGTTGTTCCCTAATTTCAGCATAGGGAAAGTGCTTCTTAATATCATAAGACACTAAGACCTCCTCAGTTAATGGTTGTAATACTTTTATATTTTAATACAAATCTCTAGGATTTACAACTTTTGCACCACAATCTTTTAAATATTCAACAAATTCTACCCATGAAGCACCACTTTCTTCTAATTCATCGATACCTAGATTTTGGAAATTATTTTTATTACTATGTTTTAGCATTAATCTTTTTAGCATTTTAATACCATTAACCCTATGATATACAGGAAGAAATTCTATATCTGCCACTATTATTTCTTCATTATCAGGAATATTGCAAACTTGCTTAAGCTTTGTGTACATACTTTCTTCAATGATTTCCTGAAAAAAATCATTGAATATGTCTAGTTGTTCAAATATATTTTGATTATTTTGCATATCATGCTCCTATTTTTTATTTTGTGTGCCAATCAGCTATATCAGATGATGCCCAAGAGTTTGGCTTGATACAACAAACAAAACCCAACCCATTGATCCAACCTCGAACTTGGCTAACTAAATATCGTGTTGTATTCTTCTTCTTTTTACCAATATCTATATGTATTTCTATATCAGATTCAGGAATATTATTTCTTATTTCTAAAGCAGTATTGACTGCTAAATCAACTTCTTTGTTAATTTTAACTGTCAAATCTTTATATTTTGAAGAGTACTCTTTTTCTTTTTTGAAATAATACTTTGCAACTTTTTGGTCAGAATTATGAAGAGCGATTGTGCATGCAAAAACACAGCTAGTGCTTCGATACATGCTATCAGCACCAACATAAATCTTACCTCCCATTATTGTATAGTTTCTCAATTCTTCAATAATTGTAGTGTGTCTAACTTGTTTGCCGTCTGCATCACACCACATCATACAACTAACTCACTTATTGAGATCTAAGACATAACCTTCACTTACAAAAGCTATCAAGACTCTATTAAAGCCTATCAATTTATATCTATCTTCTCTAAAAGCTTTTATATCAAAATCTTTCCGAGCAGATTCTGGCAGATATAACATAAGATGACTCCCACCATCGTCAGAGCTTCTTTTTAAGTGAAAAGTATGTTCAGTTGAGTCGACAACTAGGGATCTTATTTTATCTTCTTGTTGTGTTATACTCAAACTATTTCTTTCTGATATCGACATAATCCACCAAAAGACTGTCGATATCTTTGATCGTACGCTCGAGCATATGCGCAATTTCTTTTTGAAGAATAACAGCAGCTCCCGGGTTTTGACCGCCGTCTAAGTTGTTGTACCTATGAATTAAAAATGTTCTAATATTAATTAACTTTTGTATTTCATGATTTTTCATTTAGTCCCTCCAAGAACCAATCAGGTGTTTTTGTATGAGGTTCCCACTTAGCAAACCTCGATTTTTCTTTAATGTAATAATTTCTATAAGAACCAACTACATCGTAATAAGTGTAGTATAAGTCTTTTTTATCTGTCATTTCTTTTAATTGTCTAAAGTTATGTGTGCCTTCAAAACTAATCTTATTCATATTTTGATCTGTAATGCAGCCTGCTTTAACTCCTATGTCTCTAACTAATTGCCATGTTAAGGGCTTTTCTTTTCTATCTGGGCCTAATCTAATACTAGTCTTTGGATCTAGAATTTTTAAACTTTCATCCTTAATTGTAACTGCAAAATGTGTTCGACCTTCTATTGGTATGCCGGGTGGTGGGTGATCATCTAACCATTTGATGACTGATGAAGTTTTATGTATCTTTTTATATCTTTTTGTATATTCATTCAACAATGCTTTTGCTAAATCTATATGCCACATATAATTACCGTAACTCATTGACGTCCACATTGTGCATGGATGATTAATATGAGTCATCTTATATGGGGGATGTAATGCTTTATGTGTGTGTGTTTTTATATACTCGAGTTTATCCCGCTGTCTTTTGAATGGTCTTTGCAGTGTTTTCTTTTTTATATCTTCGTATAAGTAATGCCAGTGAACTGTCGATAACATTTGTGCGCATTCAATTATCATTTTCACAACATGCTTATTACAATGATACTCAGCTGCTTTAACTGGGTCTTTATCTAATACAAATATATTCAATGTTTATTCCTTTAGTGTCTTTAATATAGTATCAATTATTTCGTATGTTTTGTCAGGGCCCGTAGTTTTAAATGACTGTAATCTATCATTCTGATGTTTTATTGTTAGATAGATCTGGTGATCATTCTGGCCAGCTTCACATGCATCGCCTATAAACCAATGGTCTTTATCTTTAAAGTGCCACAGACCAAACGTCTTGTCCCATCCTCGAGGATATATGTCCATACTAGTTTGACCTCCTTTTGCTATCTCTAACTGCTCACTCATATTTTTATCGCTAAGCAACATTGATTGTAAGAGATTAATTGCGTAGTCTCGTAGCCCTACGCGATTATCTAAATTAATAAATAACTGTCTTTGACTTAAACTGCTACTCCTACCAATTGGCGACCAATTTACTAGAGAGCCTCTATAATCTATAAAGTCAGGCTGGATCTCAAAATCTCCCATATAGTTTTCTTTATCAAGAAGTATTTGTTGACATTTAACTATAGCACGATAAAGTTTTTGTAAACATATGTGACTATTATCTTTCATTGTGACGCCATCAATCATGACCCAGTCATTTAATCCTAGCGTCCATCTATATAGTTTTGTTCCATTACAAGGCATAAGAACTAGTTTGTTTAATTCACGCTCAGTCAATATTTCTTTCAACTTCTTGAGATTAAGTTGATATTCTATATCTGTAATCTTAGAACCGGTAATTATAGATACAATTCCAAACTTCATTAGTTTTCGAATTTGCATGATCATAATATCATCAATTTGTTGACGATGCATAGTAATAGTACCATCCATGTCAAAATAGAAAACGCTTTCTTTCATTTGATTCCTATTTGCTTCATATTTGCAACTAAATCAGAAGAACTTTGTATCTTTCCTCCACCAACGCCCCATAACATTTCTATTGCGTACTTTTTGCATGTTTGTGTTTCAGGTGTATTGTCATTAAATCTATCGCCACCATTTGCAAATATATCGGGTTGAATTTCTGCTAATGTTTCGCATACAGTACCGTCATCATCTTTAGCTTCAATTACGTCTTTGACACCTTTGAAAGCACGAATTATTTCTGCTCTTTCCTCAAAAGGCATAAAATAATAACCTTTCTTTCTTTTCAACCAAGGATCAGAGTTACATATGACTATAACATCACCATACTTAGCTGCAGCCTGTATCATTCTGACATGCCCTATATGGACAGGATCAAAACCTCCGCTAATTGCAATACACTTCTTCTTGCCCTTCTTCATATATGACCTCCAAATCAAATTCAAAAACTGTTAAACAACCTTTGCTTGTCAGTACATAGTATAACGCGGCATTGTCAAAGTTTACACGTTCTTTTATGAATCTGCTTCTTTCTTTTCTAGGTTGAACTAATTTCAAAACTAAACCTAAAACATTGTTATTATGTTGCAAATTTCCTGTGATACTATACGTCAATGCGCCCTTGTTGACAATTACAAGGTCATTAGGCATAAAGATATGTTCGGGACTAGCCAATACCTTCGAAGCTCGTGACACTACCTGTAAGTACTGGAAATTGCGATTTGTCAATTCTTGTAAGACCGGCAAATAAAGAAAATCCTGTTGTTCCACCTTCTGCAGTAAAAAATATTGATTTACATCTTACGTCAAAATCAACAATAGTTCCGTCTACAGATCCTGACGGTTGAATTAAAAAATAATTTCTTGTAAGACCTCCTCCTTTTGCACCTTGACCAGGAGTTTGTGATCCTGTGAAAGAAAAAGCAACACGAAGAATATTTGCTCCGATGTTTGCAATCTTTATATTTTTTGTAACGAAAGGAAAATCAACTTGTATTGGATCTACTGCAGCATTATCTGCCCTAAGTACTTCAGTAGCTGCTGATGAAGTAACAAAAGGTATACCACTCATCTGATACGCTGGTACAGAATTAGCTCCTGCTTTAGGGTGATTAAAAGACATATAAACCTCGCTTTTTCTCTTTAGTTATAATTATCTCTTAAAAAGAGATTTATACATTATTTAGAACTTTCACTTCCACTAGTGGGCTGAACGGACTCCACTTTGTCACTCGTGGCTTTCCTTTTTCGCTTAGCAGGACTCTTACGAACTCGCTGTGTTGATTTTGGTCTTCCAGTACTAGTGCTATTAGATCTTTTGGTATTTCCGCCCTTCTTACTGGGATCCCTTCTCTTTTTACTATTGCTTGAATCAGCTGGCCTTTCTTCCACATCTGACGCCTCCTTTTTAAATAAGTCCGCTATATCTTCTTCAGCAGGCGGTTGAATAGATATAGCCTTGAAATATTCAAGTAGTTCATTATAACTGCTGATTTTTTTTACTGCTATAAGACTTTCTAAGGTAAGACGTTGTCTTTTTAAGTATAAATCATATCTCATTGTTTTGTCTCCTTATTACCAATATCGACATAGTCTTTGATATAGCTAATTACCATTTCTGATATATTTTCAGAAAAAATATACGACAACTCTACTCCAATAATATCTAAATCAGTTTTCTCACAAACTTGAAAATACTCACTGATTTTTTTCATATTATCTTCGCAGAGCTCGTAATTCCAATCACAAGCCTCCAACATTGCAGTTTCAAAATTAATTCCGCCTAGGAGGCTTTTGACTTTTATATCCATATTACTTTACATCTATGTCTTTGATTATGTCACATATTCCAATTTGGAAACGTGGGTCTTTAGCTATTTTAATTATATCCTTCTCAGATAATTGTAAACCATGAAGATCTGTAACAGACTTGGCAATTTTTACCAGACCATTAACATGAATATTGCGCGCTGTTGAATGGTTCATTTTAAAACCCTTATCTGTCATACTATTTGCAATTTGTTGGTAACTTTTTCCTCCCAATTCTGCATTAGTAGCGTATCCGTTTTCAACTTTAAATCCTTTGGGCATTGTCATATTATTTTACTCCTATTTCATGTATGTGTTCATTATTTAAATTATCTGTAATACCAAATCGCATTCTTATAACTTGCTCTTCACGCTTAGAAAGCGTTAAGAAAGCATTGATCACAGTTTGTCTTACAACCTCATTATCAAGTTTATCTTCTATAGATATAGCATCATTATCAGGAATAATATCAGATAGAGTTTTTGTTCCTCCGTCAGAATATGAAATTTCTTTATCAAGTGAGACTAGATAACGCAACTTAAGTGAATCTAAGCTCGCCTTGGCCATTTTTTCAGAAACACCGAGTGACTCACATATTTCTTCATTTGTAGGTAATGTTCCAAATTCTTCTTCATATTCTTCTATCATTCTTTGAATATTTTTTGATATTGACACTGCATGTGACGGAATCCTTACAGTGCTTTTATTCATAGCAATGTGTCGTGTAACTGCTTGTTTTATCCACCAACACGCATAAGTTGAAAATTTAAAACCTTTTCGCCAGTCATATTTTTCAACTGCTTTCATTAGACCTATGTTGCTTTCTTGAATCAGATCTTCCATACTGCAGCCTGATTTGTAATATTTTTTTGCTATACTTACAGCTAATCTTAAATTAGACTGTATCATTTTATCACGTGCTAGCTGATCTCCTGCCTCTATTTTTTGTGCTAATAGAATTTCTTCTTGTTTAGTTAGTAGTTTATGTTTACCAATAGCTTTAAAGTACTGGTCTAATACTTTTCCCATATCAACCCCTTAATGTTTAATGTTTAATAATATTGTTCTAATGTTTAAATTATAATATGCTTTTTTAAAATTTGCACGAATTAATTTTTACTTTTTTGTCTAGCAAATTTTCGTAATTGTAATTCACGCTGGACATAGCAAAAATCCTCTTCTTTTTCTTTTGAGAATTTTCTATTTCTTTTATTCTTATTTATAAAAGATCTTAAATAAATAAAAAGTTTTTTAAGTTCATCATCAGGCATAACAGATAAAGTTTCATCTGTTATAGGCAGAATGTTGTCATAATTACTGTAATTCCTACTCTTGTTATACACGATATATCACCTCATAATATATTGACTTTTAATAGTCTTGTTTAAAATTTTAGTTAAATTTTTTTTATCTATTGGTGTTTCTATTATAACAAAATACGGGTGTGTTTTATCATTTTTTATGTAATTATTTTTAATTATTTTCTTTTTAATAAGGATATATTCACATGCATCTAATACAATGGTGTCATTGAAATATAAGTATATCCTTCTATTTTTTGCCAATTAATATACCAGTGGCTTTCCTTTTTTAAGGATCGGCCGTTTGTTATAAGTTAATATTTTTACCCTTTTGACACCAGGTAATTTCATTACGCGCTCTGATAATTCATCAATATTTTTATATATGTCTTGTGATTGTGGTAGATACTTAATACTCATTCCTAATCTAGCGCCGGCGCCTGTAATTCTTTCAACTTTTTCTGTTTGACCAACTACTGCAAACCCAGGAAGTGCACGCATTCTTGTCATCAGATCGGGAACGTGTGCGTCATAGTCTAAAGTTATATAAGCTTCTATCTTAAATAATTTGAATTTAAGACGATAAATATTCTCAACAAATAAATCTAAATTAGTCATAACTATAATTATTCACTAGCAATAGAAATAACATTTTATTTTTCTTCTACGATTGCGCAATCTGATGTCATTAATAGTGAAGCAGCTGAACATGCGTTTTGGATGGCACATCTAACAACCTTGTGTGGATCAATTACCCCTAACTCATACATGTTACCATAGATACCTTTACGTGCATCATAGCCAAAATCAGCATCGGTGTTTTCTTTTATCTTTTCTATAACTAATTCAGGAGACTTGCCTGTGTTTCTTACAATTTGCTTAAGTGGTGATTGACATGCGTTTTTTATAATTGCATATGCAGGATTATCAGAAGAATTACTTAAATTTTCAGATGCGATAATAAGTGATACACCACCCCCAGGAATTATACCTTCTTCAAGCGCAGCCCTAGTAGCGTGTAATGCATCATCAACACGATCTCTTCGTTCAATCATCTCTGCTTCTGTTGCTGCTCCAACTCTAAGTATTGCAACTCCGCCCTTGAGACGCTGCAATCTATAGTTTAAGTATTCTCGTTGTTTTGTTTCCAAGCCCGGGTCATCTAAAGCATCTTTTATGACTTGAATTCTATTGTCAATTTTTTCTTTAATATTTTCATTATCAGCAATAAATAATGAACCTGTGCGATCGACTATTATTTTTTTACACTCGCCTAACCATTCTGAATCAAAATTATCTATATCATGACTATGATCTATGACTTCAGCTCCCGTAATCGTTGCTATATCTCCAAGCAAATCATGCCTAGCATCTCCAAACCCGGGAGACTTTATGGCACAAACCTTAAGATTACCCTTTAACTTGTTAAGCACTAAACCTTGAAGTGCCTCATTATCAATTTCATTTGCTATTAATAGAATTGGCTTTCCTGATTCAAGGCTAGCCTCAAGTGGTTTGACAACTTCCTTTATGTTTTCAATTTTTTTATTTAAAATCAATACATGACATTTTTCTAGAATAGCTTGATTTTTATCCTCATCTGTTACAAAGTAAGGAGACATATAGCCTCTGTCTACCTGAAAACCCTCGACTATTTTTAAATCGCTTCTATAACCTTTTGCCTCTTCTACGATTATTGATCCTTCTGATCCCACACTTTTAATAGCACGAAAGATAAGTTTGGCAGTTTCTTTTTCATTGTTGCAAGATACTAGCGCAATATTTAGAAGATCTTCATCATTATCAATTTTTCTAGATAACTTTGATAACTCAGCAAGTAAATCTTCAGATGCTTTTTCTAATCCATTTCTTAATATAACTGAATCAATTCCTGCTGATATATAACGTAATCCTGACTCATATAATGCTTGTGTCAAAACAGTTGCAGTTGTTGTTCCATCACCCGCTTCTTCTGCAGATCTACTAGCAGCTTCTTTAACTATTTGTAATCCTAAGTTTTGGAATGGATTTGCCAGATTAATTGATTTTGCAACGGTTACACCATCTTTTGTAACAATAGGGTGTAACCCAGGTCGTTCTATAAGCACAGTTTTTCCCCTAGGGCCCATTGTTGTTTTGACTGCCTTAGACAAAATTTCAATCCCTAAACGTATATTTTCTCTAACTTCATGATCAAATTTAACTATCTTGTTACTCATCCTTTCAATACTCTCCTATTGCTAGCACCTTCAAATAATCTATTAGGAACGTGTATTACGCGTCTAGTCTTAGTAAGAATATGTTCTGCTATAAATTTATCTCCAATCATTACTGCAACTTCTTGATCTGTTATGATATTCTCCTCTCTGAGTAATATTTGTACGCCTTGCTCTAATGTTTTATCCATTTACCACCTCAAATGTTTTTATATATTTTTCCCAAGTTTTTTCTTTAATCATCGTTTCAAATCCTAATTTAGAAAAATATTCTTTAAGACCTGATGTGTTAAGTTTTGAAGTTGTTATTTCCATTTCACTTTCTGAATTTGACAGATCAACTAGCCTTATAAGGTCTACATTTTTTTCAAATATTTTTTGATGATTTTGTTTATTTAAAAATTCTCTTAATAACTTTTCATCATTAACTAATTTTAAAGCAGTCTTATCACCAACTCGCGGAATTCCTGGTATATTGTCAGTAGGGTCGCCTCTTAACGCTTTCCAAGCTACATAATCGTAATCAGGTTTAGGTATCTCTTTCTTTTTTACTGGATTGTAAAGTGTGAAATTGCAAATATTGTGCAATTGAATAAAGTCAGAGTCACTACTTATAACAAAACATTCATCGCCTTTTTTAAAATGTTTTATCACGTATGTTGCTATAACATCATCACATTCAAATTCCGGGTGTCTAACTGAAACAAATGGTAAATATTCTTTTACAGCACCAATTATTGAAGCTTTTTGCTTGTGAAAATTTTCACCCTGACTAGGTCTGTTATCTTTATAATTACCTCCGCTTAAAGCAATTCTATGTTTAGGCCTTCCTTCTAATACGAAATAGACCAAATCTGGATTGTATTTTTCAACTAAGGGTCTTATACCTCTAAAAAAGTTATAAACAACGTAATGATCACCTTTTGTAAAACCAGACTTTGCTCTATATATCAAGTTATATGCATCTAAAAATAATACCTTCATTTTTCCTCTTTGTTTGTTTTATTAATTGTGTTTTCACTGTTTATTATAACACTTTTAATATCACTTTGCACGCGTGTATCATCAATTACAACTGTATTATTACTATTTTCTGCCGGACCAAAGATTGAGTTTTCAACATCAATTGCATTCTGAATTAATTTTTCAACGCTCTTTCTAGTATTTTCTAACATAAACTCTCTTAAAGAAGCTATATCTTTAAATACAGATTCTTTTATACTTTCCATTTGTATATGCGATTTATCTGGTAGTTCTAAGACATACTGTGTACTAACACTCTTAACTGTCTTTTTTATTATTTCTTCTTTGATTATTGACGGTATTATTTTCAATGTATCTTTATTTAAAAGATAAACAATACTTCCGACTTCATATGACGTCATTTTTACTCCAAAAAAAAAGCTACCCTAGGTAGCTTTATTATATTAAATGTACGAATTAAATAAAATTTTTATTAATACTTTCTAAATCCTATACCAGGAATTGTAGATCCTTGGGCAGTAAAGCCTTGTCTAGAATTACGAGGACTACGTTTACCATAAACCCACTCTGAATCATTTTCTTGCATTTCTGACAAAACAGATTCAACCTCTCTTGCAATAACGCTTTTAAGTTTATTTTCTTTCAATCGTTGTTTTCTTTGAGCATTTTTTCTAGCTTTTCTTTCATTAATCTTGATAATTTTTTTTGCGCGTCGAATCTCACTCATGAGTTCTCTAATATCAATATCAACAACTTCGTCTTGTTTTGCACTTTCGTCTTCTTCTTCAGCTGGTTTTTCTTCAACTTCTTCATTGTACATGTCACTCATTTCATAAGCAATGCTGTTATCGTCTTCTTCGTAAAGACCCTCTTCAGACTCATACTGCAATTCCGTACTTTCGACGTCTAGGTCAGTACTGTCAGCACTTTCGTTAAGATATCTTGTAGATCCGGATCTTTCATTAATTCCGGCAAGTTTACAAATTCTATTAAAATCAATACGCATAGTGGTATCCTCCTGCAAATAATTATTACGATAATAACAAATTTTCTTTTTTATTTCAAATTATTTCTAATATCGCTGGTAATTTTTTTACCTTTTTCTGCTGCAGCATCTATAGGTTCAAGTCCAAGACTGATTCTGACCTTGTCATATGTTTTTTTATCTAACTTATTTTTAAGTTGCAACATGTCAGCATACTGATGTAAATCCCACTCATAGACAGGAACTTCATCGCCTTCTAAGTTTGGCTCTGTTTGACCGGTATCTCTACTTTCAAATATATAAAGCAAATTTGGCATAGACTCATTTACTGGAACCATAACAAAAGGAATATTTGATGAAACGCCTTCTTCATCTGATTCTTCATACATTATCTCCGGTATCCATTTTCCGTTACTCATAATTTTCTCCAATAATAGATTATGATTCTACTAAACAAATTATTAAAGTTAATAAAGTATTTTATGAATATTTTCAAAAAGATCTTAAGTGAGGAAAAGTGTTTTCTCCAAAAGATAATTCATAATACTCTTTTATTGTTTGTAACGCAGCATTTAAAAAGTCGCGACCGATTCTAGCTCTTTCAATTGTTAAATCCGGATTATCTTGATTGATTAATTCTGCTTCTTTCATTTCTTTTTTAAATTGCTGGTTTAATGCACTTATTCTTCCACTATAAGCGCTAGCGCTTCTCAATTCATTATCAAACAAATTATTGAATATCTCATTTATTATCGTGTAACCAGAAGGATCTATACTTTGTATTTTGCCCATAGATTTGTTTAACTTTTCCATTCTTTTATCATAGTCATAAATGCTAGTCTTGTTTCCGGTAGTGTTTATAAAATTTGATTTATTTAAAGCTTCAAAAGTAAGTATAGTATTATCTGAATTAGAAAAACTGTGCGCGCGTTGGGAAAGCCAAACACTTTTTAATATATCTTCTAGTAAACTATTAAACATAGTAATTGACTTAATGAAAAATTTAGAATATGCTTTACTGGCTTCTTGGGTTGCACTGCATAAGTAGTATGGAACGAAATCTGTAAGTGCTGTACTTAATGCTTTTTTTACTGATTCACTGTCAATACCAATTGCTGTTAGTGTTGCAGGTATATCACACTTAGTTATAGCTTGCGTACCAGACGGACTATATGCATCCAACCTCTCAACCAATCTATCAGTCTTGCTATAATCATCTTTAATAAGTCTTTCGCTTTGTCGACGAAGATATCTTAGTGATTCTATTGCACGTTGCAAATTTCCGGATTCTTTTCTATATTTGAGTCGATTTTTTCCTGATCGTAATGTATGTTTAACATCACGCAAATTAGTAATAAGCTCGTCAATTGCATTACTATACTCATGTGTTCCTGTCTCAGGTAGTGCTCTTATCTTATCTGAAGCTTCAGATAAGATATACTTTATAGACTTTCTGTTCATAACATCAATGCTCTTATTTTTCTTCTAAATAATTCTTCTGAATACGGATTTTTATTTTCTGCTAGTTCTATAGGCGGCGTTGTATCTTCTTCATCAGGTACTTCATCATCAGCCTCTATAGGTTCAGTTTCTTCTGCATCTTCTGCAGCATCTTGATCTGCTTCATCTTCTGCAGAAGACATTTTTATGTTAAGCGGCGGATCACTCGGATCTTGTCCTTTTCCGTCTAAATTTAGTATATCAGTCAATGTATTAAGATATGATAAAAGAACTAACTTTTCATTATCATCTAATTTTTCATAAAAAGAACTAAGACTATCACTAGCTTCTTGATTTCGAAGAGATCTACTTGCCCTTAGATCATTAATTGACGATTTGATTGCTTCAAAAGAAACACTGGGGATATCATTATCAGGCAGCTGATTGTCTTCAGTATCTTCAGATTCTTTTGTTTCGTCATCTACTAATTCACCTTCTGGTGGGAGGTCATCATCATCATCTTCATCTTGCTCACTTAAGTTGTATACTTTTGAATCTGATTTAAACTGTTCTTTATAGTTATTAGAATATGTATTTTCTCTTAAGGATTTCTTATAAGACTCTTCTGATACAACCTTCAGAAATCTAGCTAAATCTTTTTCTGATTTTATTAAAATATTATCACTCATATATACCTCGTTTTTCTTAATTAATTATTATCGCCTGACGTAATAAATATACTTTTAATTTTTAAAATAATTTATATCGTTTTCTAGATCATCACAATACTTCTTTATCTTCTTGTCCATTTCAGTAATACCGTTAAATCCGGGTGTATAAGTTATAACTATTACATCTAAATTATTAATAGTTATTTTACAGTGATGATTAATATCAAATTGATATTTATACAGCTCACTAAAAAAATATTGACATTCTTTAGCTGATTCAAAACTATAGGATTTTCGCAATCTTTCAGGCCCAGCTAAGATATCCCAAGCGTTATCACCCTTAGCAGTAATCGGTGTTGAATAGTTTCTATCAATACTCTTCAACTTAATGTTTTTAATACTCTTATTTAATATTTGTAAATCTTTCTCTTCAATTTTACGATTAGATTCAACTAAGTAATTCATTAAACTCAAATCAACCTCTCTAGGACTTTATTTAAAGTCATAATTTCTTCTAATTTTTCCTGAACTTTTAAATTTTCTGCTTCTATTTTTTTTAATTTTAATTCATCTTCAATTCTTTTCATGTCATCCCAACTCTTTATTCCCATTGCAATAATAAAAGGGTAAACTTCGTGTGCAGTATTCACAACAGCCATTTGTTGCTCTTTGGGTAAGCTTAAAACACCTTCAATTTCTGCTTTTTGTAATCTAGCCAATAATGATCTAGCATCTTTTTCCTTTGTGCCTATATACTTAGAAATAATATTGTCATAAAGTTTAATAGCTTCAGCGTATAAAGAATAAAATTCTGATTCACCAATTCCTAAATTAAGAAATTTCTTTGTGCCCGACTTATTTGGCTTATTAAAATCAGGAGGGTTTTTCTTACCCATGAAATGTTCAGAAAGTGAAAACGCAAGCTTGTCATCCATTTTCTCATATCTATTTTTAAGTTCTTGTGCTATTGCCAATTTCCAAGGTTTATCTGTGTTTGTTATGACATCACTTAATATATCACCTACTGCACTCCTTGCCATTGCACCACCAATACTGTACATGCCTGCCATATAAGCCTTGACCATATCAACTAATTCTTCTTCTGTCATGTACTTAAATATATCCGGATCTAATCTTTCTGTAGGTATAGGTTCTTGCTCTTCTATCGCTGCAGCAACTATAGATATATCTTCCATAGTTAACTCCATTAATGTTTCATTGACTTGCTTTAAATCTTGTCGAGCTATTTCAAATATTCTTATGAATTCATCCATTTGGGCTTTTACAGCATCAGCATCACCAATATCGCCAACTAGCTTTTTGTCTTTTGTCCTAAGGTTCATAAATGCTTTTGTAAATATTTCAGCTTGCTCTGGATACTTTAAAAAGTTAAGATATAGAGGTAGATTTCTAACAATCGCATCATAAATTTTTTCTGTTATTTCAACAAATCTTTTTGCACCAGGGAAATTATCTTCAGTTGATTTACCAATTCTCATTAAACGCATCTTCCTTTCCGGGAATTTAAGAACCCATTGTCTTAAGCCCGATTCGCCGCTAAAGCCATAAAGCGGTGCGATATGTGTGTACTTTGAAGGATTTGCTTCTTGTTCTAAAGTTTTGATTTGTTTAGCTACTCTTTTCTTTTCAACTTCTTCTGGTGTTGGTTCATAATCACCTTCTTTTGTTTCCTGATCTAGTAATTGTGATTCATGAAAATCAACTGAAGCTGTTACAGCTGCATTAACATATACTTTAATTGCTTCAAGCATTTCAATATCATTATACTCTTTTATTTTTTCAGGTATGTTAGGATGAGAAACAGAAAAAATACCAGCTCGGTAAAACTTAGATCGTTTCATTAGATTTAATATTTCTTCAGGATAATCTTTCTTTATACTATCTGCATCTTTCCATGCATGATATGTAAATTTCGTAAGATTGTAGTACTCCTTAACTCTTATTTTTGAGAAAAACTTTGCAATAAAATTATCTACTTGAACTTCTTCTTTCTTTACATCTTCTTTATATGCCATTCTAAGAAGTTGAGACAATTCTTTCATTGCAGCATCTCCTGATTTTTCAATAGCACCTGAATAGTTTATAAGTGCTGTTTTAAAAATAGGATTATATTGATTCAACCCTTTAACAATTTTAAATATCTGACCATCTAGTTGATCATCTGTCATATTGAAAATTGATCTATACCTTATTACATTATCATAGACTAAACCATATCTAGTCTGAATATCCTTGATGATTCCGGCATTATGTTCTCTACTTCCAACTGCGCCTGCCTGTTTAACACCGATATCAAGTTTTTTACCAAACCCTGTATCCTTTTCTTTTATTTCCAACCCACCATATTCTAAACCATGATTTGCTACAATCAGCTGATAATTTACTTCATAAACAGCATGCATTGCAAGGAAAACTGCATCAATATATTTTGGTGCGTCAGGGTGATCAAATTCCCATTCTTTAGCAGCGCCTGCTAGCGTTTCTAATTCGTCGGGAATTTCTTCATCTGAATAGGCTAAACGAGCTGCTTCTATTACATATCCCAATCTTTTTTCTATAATTTTTGCTGTATTAACATTTGTTGGAACTGCAACGCCCTTAGCTCTCAACTCCTTATCTAGCTTCTCAAATTCTTCTATTTGTGATATATTTTCATCACCTACTTTTTTAACTTGCAATATCACAGCACCTTTTGATCCTGCCTCGTAACCAGCAGTTTTTCCGCCTCCAAAATCATCAGCAGCATTATCATCAGCAGCATTATCATCTTCGCTATCATCTTCATCATCAATATCAACGCCTGCAGCAGCTTGTTGTTTTAACCACAAATCTGCAGCATCACCTTCATCTCCATACTCATCATCACCCGGACCTTCTAGAATTAATTTAAAATATTCATAAACTGACTCTGCTAAATTATCATCGTGTCTATCCAATGCTGAATCTAAGATTTTATGTAACTGTCTATAGACTCTTTCTATTTGATCCTCCGGAACTTCTTCAGATATTAATTGTGCCGCTCGACCAAGTTCTCCTTTCGTACTAGGTATATATTCCGGATCATCAACAGGTGGTGCTTCAACTGCCAATTGCGTTGCCATCATTTCAGAAGGCTTAATTGGTTCATCGTCTATATTGTCAAACATTGTACCTGTCATATCAGCATAAGAATTGCCATCAGATCTACTTTCAACAATTCTTTGAATAAAATTCTCTAGAACACTTTTATTTACTGTAATCATACATAACTCCACATACTGTTATTAATTATGTCTTGTTAATTCCATTTTCTAATTAACTGCATAAAGAATTGCAATTGTTGTTGCTGCACCAACGAAAAATCCCCCAGAAGCATAGAAAACAGGAGGCCATGGTTTTCTTAGGTCTCTAAGCTGTTCAATTGTCTGATCCCTTAGTCTGACCTTTTCTTCCAATACCTGCTTGTCTGTTTCTAGTTTAATCTTTTCTTTTTCAAATTTCAGTTCTAGCTCTAGTTTTTGTTTCTCTAATTCATAATTTATTTGCAAATTACATTGCTCAACTTTAAATGTGTCCTCAACGGCTATCTTTGCAATTGCTTCATTATTAAGTAGTCTACCTGTGAAGGGCGCTTGTTCACCTTCATTTAATACTGCAAATTGGGGTTCTGCAAAACATAACGCAGATAATAAAATCCCGAACATAATCTCTCCTTTTCATAGATTATATTAGGAATATATAAAAGATAAATTATCGTTTTAGTATCTACCATAATATCTTTTTCTATATAACGATCCTCGCGATAATCCTTCATCTTCATTTATTTTGTGTATTTTATGATCATGACTAGTATGCTTACCTTTTTCTAATTCAGCTTCTGCCCTACCTATGTCACTTTCTAAATCCCATATTTCACTTTCTAATTCATGAGCACCTGCCATATCCATATACGCAGATGATTCATAACCACCCATGTCGCTACCCATTTGTTCAGCTTCGTCTTCTAATTCTTCATAATCTTCTTCCATATCATAAAGATCATCCTCAAGCTTTGATAAATGCCGGGTACCCAAAGCGTGTGCTTGATAATTCATTTCCTTAATAATTTTAGAATATTCTTCTTTTATTAATATTTTTAATCTATTTTTTGTTAGTTTCATTTTTTACCTCGTTAATTCCCATATCTTCTAAAATACGGTCTAGTTTATCAGGATCATTCTTAGCACGCGCAAGTATTTGTTTATAAACATGATCTTTGTCTCGTTCTAGTTTGCTATTCTTGTCATCATATTTTTTATCTAGTTCTTGCATAGCAATTTGATATTTAAGTTCTGCTTTGATTAGCTTTCTTCTTTCTTCTTTGTGAGCCTTTTCTACAAATACCGCCTCTCTCATTGTTTGATCTAGAAGTATAACATCATCTTTATTTTTATCTTTTTGTCGCTTTGATCCAATAAGAAACGCTGCCAAACCCCCAAAAGCTACACCTAACGCTTTCCAGTTTTTCAAACACCAATTCCATAAATTATTTAACATGCTAAATTCTCTTTAAGTAAAGTTATAATTTATCCGGTTGCAGAAAAATTAATTTTCTTTTCTTCGCCGTCTTTATTGATTACTTCAAATTCAAAATCGACACCTTTCTTTAATTTATCTAAGAGTTCATCTCGCTTATTTTGATCTTTAATCAAGGCAGTTACCGGAACTCCATCACTTATTGGCCAAATCTTTGGTGGCTTAATTGTCACACTTAAAAATTCACCTTCCATGCTCATATCTGTAATATCAATACCAATGCCACTAGATGATAATTCAAATTTTTTATCATTAAATATTAGAGCACCATCTGCAATGTTAATCTTGTTTCCAAGTAATTCGACTTGTTCATTCAGTAATTGATTGTTAAGTCTTCCATGTATAAATTTTTTAATATCTGATCTAGTAAATTTATTTTTCATCTTATAACTTCTCTAATCTTTGTATTTCTTTATGAAGCTGTTTTAATTCTTGTATAGTAGGTAACTTACTAGAAACAGATTCATTTTCCTTTAAAGCATCAATGCTTGATAATGCATTGCCTACCTTATAAACAAATTCTGATATATTTGCTAATCCTCTTCTCATTGCACCGGTTTGTCCATAAGCACATTCATTAATTGACTTACCTGCTGCCATTATTCTTTTGCCTTCTTTAATAATTTGCTTGCCTGCTTTACTAGCAGTCAATTCAGTCATCTCAGATGTTGGATCATCTGTCTTAAGAAGCTCTTCATTAATTAAATTTCTAAGTTGACGTCTTGATAATTGTTTCATTTTTTACCCCTTCCATACTTTTGCAAAATCAATAGCAGCTTGTCCGCCAATGTAACACATAGCAATCATACCCCACGTATCCGGATCTAAACCTGACCATATAAATAGCGATGTTGCTGTTAGAAATACAAGAAGCTTTCTAGATACAAGCTTTTCTTGTGCTGCATCCAACACACCTTTTGTTTTACTATTCAAATACAAGCCATCGCGAGCTTCACTTGACATCTTTCTATTTGCTAGATCTTTAGCTTTATCTAATATTTCTTCTTTATTCATTTGCTGATCCTTTTAGATTAATAAGCGTCTTTAGCTGATGAAAGTGCATCGTCTAGTCTATCTATTTCATCTTCTGTCAAACCATATTTTTTTGCTACTTCCTCTTCAAAATCAGACATTTTTATATCAGCATTGTAAAAGTCATCTTGATAACTTGAACTTCCATCATGGTACATTCTATTAGATAGCTGACTAAGATAGTAACTCATCTCGCTAGAATTACTAATTTCATCGTAAGCTGCTTGAAGATTTTTAGCACCGGATATTCCTTTACTTAATTCTGGATTAACCTGTGGGCCTTCGTAATCTGATAATTGGTTTGCCAAAGCGTCTGCTTGCGTAAATGATTCATCATCAAAATCCATTGATTCACCACCTCTATACAGATCTGATAACTTTCCTAAGTGTTGGTCTGTAGCACCACCAAAACCTGCTCTTCTTAAACCTGTTCTAGCTATTTCTTGGCCCATGGGCTTTTTTTGCATCACAATATCACCGGTCTCATGACCCCATTCATCCTCTTTCCAAATTACATCACCCCATTCATCAAGCTCAGGTTCGTCAGTTTCGACTTCTCTAGGGTAAGTAAATGCAATACCCGGTTTATCTTTGATAACTTCAGCAGCAGCTGCATCGAAATCTTCTTTATCTAAATCATAAGGATCTTTTTCATAGAATGCTTCTATTATTATTTTTCTTAATTGTCTTCTTGTTATTTTCATTTTCAATCTTCCTAAAATTAATTTAGCCGACCTGCGTGTGATAGAACTTCAATGCTACCATTTCTTATACCTTGTTCGATTGCATTTGCCAAATCAGCATATGCATAAAAAGAAGTTCCGCCAACAAGCTTTAAAATTTGTGAAGTTAATATTTGTGGACTTCCCATACCAGTGTCACTAAACGATTCTAGTGCCATTTCCATGTCATTCCATTTCATCGGCTCTGGCGAATCAGTATAATTTGCGCTAAGCGTATCGTTATCATTCACATATAATCTAGTATAAGTAGGCGCAATAACGCCTGTTACACTTGTAATTTGTTGATAATGGATTGATTCCATTATTAATTTTCTTAATTCCTTTCTTGTTATTTTCACTTTAATCCTCCTTTAATGGATCATGCTCTTCTAACATAGCATAAATATCATCAACGTCAGTCTTTGTATATTTTTTTACTGCTTTTATCTGTTTATCTTTTACTAACTGGTCCATGATACGTATTACATCATTTGACTCTTGACCGACACGCTTCGCAAACTCAGCAAGGACCTCCTGCATGGATAGTCCTTTTTTGAAGCACTGGATACGAAAATCTGAGTGTATTTCATGTTCCATGCTAATATGTAAAGATTTTTTGCCTCTAATCATTACGCTCCGCCACCTGTTCCTGCATCGTATGCACCTAATCCTTGTGGTGGTGGTGCATCTTGATATTCAATGATATCCGGATCAGAAATAATATCAAGTTGCTTTTCTAAAATTGCTTTAAATCTTTCAACATGATCTTCATTATAATTAGTTCTTAGAAACGATATAGCTCTGTTAACAATTGCAGTTTCTGCTTTTAATAAGTTTTGGAAATTCTTAACTAATCTTCCAACTTTTTTAGAAAATAAATCTATATCTATTTTCATTTCTGCTTCTTCAGCAGGTTCATCTTGAGTTTGCATTTCTGATCCGGCTGTTGCACCTGCTTCGACAGCTGCCGGATCTAAAACTTCTTCTGCTTCAAATATAAAGTTATAAATTTTTGAAGTGTGTTCATTTAAATCTTCTTTACTAACAGTAGCATCTTCATCTGTTTCCCATGCACATTCTTTTTCATATTTTATTAACAATGAATCAACTTGATCATCTAATGAGTCTCTAGCTAATTTTGTTTTCTCACCTGCTTTAACATCTTCGTCTGATATTTCAGGAATTTCACCAACATCAGCTTCAAAAATTAATTTATATAATTTAGTTGTCATTTTTTAACTCCGTAATACTGCTAGCATTTTGTCTGCTTTTTCTACTCGTTTAGCTATAACATTCCAATTAAGTTCTTTCATCATTGCTTTTGAATATGTTTTAACATCTTTTAAATAATCTCTGTAATATGCATGTTGCCAAACATCCATAACAATTACTGGGTAAAATCCGACAGGAACTGATTGTGTATGTAAGTCTATAAAACAATTCATATATGTTTGTGTATACGTATTCAAATAAGTTACTGCCCAACCGCATCTAGCAGCACTACAGCATGCAAGAAAATCAAACTGCCAATTGTCAAAAGATCCAAAATCTCTTGCTAGTCTTATGTATGGCAATGAATCCATTGCAATTTCTGAATTAACGTCTGATATATTTGAAAAATATAATTCATGCAAGTATGCCCCATTCATATTATATGTTTCATCAAGTTTCAAACTTCTAAACTCAGAATTGTTACTATTAATATTTGTTTTATCTACTGTATCAAGCTTAGCACTTATTTGATTAAAATCTTCAATATACTTCTTGTAAAGTGATTCATGATTTTTTTTATTTCTTGCAGTTAAAAACTCTGTATTTAAGTTAAAAGATTTTTCTTGTGCTACAAGTGATTCATTAAGTTTATTATCAATATCCAGTGTATCTTTAATTACTTTTTTTATATTTTTATTTATAAGATAATCCATTATTAAGCCCTCTTGAATTTTTTAAGTTTTGAAAAGTCAATATATTCATTGTAACCATCTCTACTTAATTGATAATGTCTTTTACCATTTTTATCTTTTGCTATTTTTTTAATTGTGTACTTAATACCATTAGGATCGACAACAATTAAATCGCATCTAATCACTTCTTCTTCGGGTATATCTTTAAAATTATCTTCTTCCAATAGAAGCAACAACACTCTTTCATATAAAGTCATATCAATCCTTATAATACTATATAAGTATATAGCTTAAATCGATCTTACAGAAATTCCGCAACTTTGTAATATATCTATTCCGCTATCATCTTTATATTTTTCTTTATAAATTACTTCTTTAATTCCTGAATTAATTATTGCTTTAGCACAAACACAGCAAGGTGAAAGCGTAACATACATTTTTTTATCTTTAGGATTATTATAATCACACTTAATAAGCGCATTTATTTCTGCGTGTATTAACCCACTATGTCCATGTTTCATTGAATCTCTAGTGTTTGGTCCACCCTTATGATCACCGTTGTAACCTAGTGACAATACCTGTGTATTGTCTACTGTTACAATTACTGCACCTACTTTATATTTCGGGTCTATAGACCTTCTAGCAATATTCTCTGCAAATTCTATCCAAATTGTATCCCAATCAGGTCTCATAATTTCACAATAGGTAAATTATACTTTTGAGCTATTTCAGGAACTCTCTTTTTAATAATTTCTAACGTTTCAGGATATTTTTCGCTTTTTTCATCAATTAATAGTCCAACAGGTTTCCAGTTGTCTAATATAAATTCATTCCATGATGTTGTAATATGACCTTTTCGCATAGGGATAAGTGACGATACTCTATCTTTTGCACTAGTAAATGTATCGCTATCAAAAATTACATTATCCAGTACAAAATTAATATGGTTTGTTAGTGTATATATAAGTGGTATCGATTGAACCACTGACTTAGTCATACTATTATCTGGAAACTTTGGCACTCCTGAATGTTTATATTTTTCTAAATCAGATTTTGAAGGTTTTCCCCCTGAAACTAAGTTTGTATTTGCTGCAAATGAGACATAACCTTCAAGCTGGACTGCTACTTGTTTTCCAAATGCGCCTGTTTGAATCTTGTCTGTACTAGTATAACCTACAGTTGATATTTCGTTTTTAGAATTAGCTGCTGCTTCTGATAAAAATTGCTCAACGTTTCCAAAAGGTACATAGTGGAATTTCTTAACTTCGTTTTGTAAAAAGTCTCTATCAGAAAAACCATAAGAAGGGTCATTGTAAATTTTTTTAACTACACGTCCTACATCTCTAGTCATGACTCCTAAAAATTCTGATATTGGGCTATCCTTGTAGACGTCTTCAAGTTGTTTAAAAACTTCTGTTTTATAAGCTTTTAAATTGACATTTTTATCTACAAAATACCTGAACGGATTAATATAATCTAAATCTTGTTCAAGTAATAATTCTTTAATTAATTTATCTAAATTTTCTTTTTTAATATACATCAAATATCCCAATAACGTTGTTGAATTATTATAAGTATATTATTAATTGTCAAATATGTCATCTATATGTTTATCTTTTGATAACACAAATCCTGCTGCTTTCTTATGACCACCACCTTTAAATTCTTTTGCAATTTCTGAAACATCAACATGATCATGAAAAGATCTAAGACTTACACGTGTTTTTTGATCATTGTGATCATAATACCAAATTAAAGCAAAATCACAATCAGGCGATAACTTGGCACCAATTTCTGATATCCAATGTGATGAATTAACAACTGATACATCCATTTCTTTAAATTTTTTACTTACTGATTTTTCACATACTTTCTTAATAACTGTTTTACTATATGCTAAAATAAACGAACCTCTTTTAACTGCGTCATCAAAAACACTATCATCCTCAAATTTTTCAAACTCTTCAAATTCGTAAGGGACCATATCAAAAGCTGCACTGAATTCTTTAGAATAAGGAAGTTCCCATTTCCAAAGATCTCTATCTGTAATATATTGAATGAACTTAGGCGCTTCTTTACCCGGATGGAAAAATTCCCATGACAATGTTGCACCGCTTTTTGTCATGTCAAAGTGCGTATTACTTATATCATGAAGTTCAACCATTGCAGACTTGTGATGATCTATAACAAGAAGATTATTAGCTTCTTTAATAAGACGCTTTGTTGTTTTATTATTAAAAGAAAAATCTAGTATAACAACATTCTTTCCTTTTACATTCGGTGGCTTATCCCCATGTGCTCTTGCGTGATATTCAGCTCTATTTCCCAATAGTTTCCAAGCAGAAAATGCTGCTCCAAACCCATCTGTACAATTTGCATGATATATAACACAGTCAACGCTGCTTGGCTCTAACATAATTCTCTCCTTGCAGAATTAGTGACGCATATAATTATAATGTTCTTGACATCTTGGCTCATAAAGTTCTGCACCGCCTACTTGAATTTTTTTATTTGCATTACTTAGACTATATTGAGTTTTCTTAAAAGTATATCTTGCATCTTTCTGACAAATTGTACAAACTGACTTGCACTTAACTATACGAGTACAATACGGCATTATCTTCTGTACTTCGTCAAAAGGTTCACCTAGAAAATTTAAATCAATTGATGCTATTATAACATCATAACCCATTTTAAAAAGATCGATACACACTTTTGCACTACCTTCGATCAAAAATAACTCATCTATAATTATACAGTCATAAAAATCAGCAGCTAGATC
>Ga0080013_1001575_pt1 | contig 29714 bp, 30 predicted proteins | sample ETNvirenome_6_85_FD_69236 | JGI IMG/M metagenome (GOLD analysis project Ga0080013, IMG submission 69236) | Marine viral communities from the Pacific Ocean - ETNP_6_85 (SPADES assembly) (version 2) | ecosystem: Environmental > Aquatic > Marine > Oceanic | place: Pacific Ocean | collected 2013-06-19 | reverse complement strand
TGGGTTCTCGATGAATACTCGAACGAAGATCGGTCGACTCCATCGAGTGAAGCGGAAGCAGTCGTCGAGATGTTGGAACGATGGGGACTTTCGATGTCCGATGTTTCCGATGCTCGCGGCGATGTGAACTCCGGAGGTCGACTCGGGATGGGGTTCACAATGAACGAGCTCTTGATGAGAGCGTTCTCGCATATAGCCGGAACGAGTCGACCGCCGTTTCGAATCGCAGTTCCATACAAGAAACGAGGGTCGGTCGATGCTCGCGTTCGACTAACTTCGAACGCTTGCGTCGACGGTAGACTCCGTGTTCATCATAAATGTGGGAAATTAATAAACTCACTCCGACACTGGCGAGGAGGGAATCGATGCGATCTCAAGGACCCATTCGATGCTGCGATGTATATTAGCGAAGTCTATCTCTCGCCGGCTCTCGCTCCAAATAGTGCAGGTCGATTGATAATAGCTTAAAGTAATTCGAACGAGGGTTTTCAAATGTTAATGATTCCAAGCGCGATCAAACCGAAAGAAGACGACGACCGGAACCGATGGAGAGAGCAATCTCTCCGGCTCCGACTACTATCCGGAGAATTCGAAGACGATGTTCGAGACGACATTCGAAAGCTCTTCGCCGCAGAAATCGCGGCGGATCTCGAACTCGCTCCGGATCTTTCGAGGAATACTTTTCTCCTGGTCAATCAACAATTAGCGACGAGTTATTCGGAAGCGCCGTTAGTTTCGGTCGAAGGAGAAGAAGAAGCGGATCTCTCTTCGATAGTCACTTCGCGATTATGGCCGATACAACGAGAGAACGAACTCAAGATTCGAGCATTAAACGAATCGATTCTTCGTCTCGACTGGTCGAACGAAGACCAGGAAGTTCGATATCGAATCGTCGAGCCGGACTCGGTCGTTCTGATTCCTAATAAGAAGAAGCCGGATCAAATGATCGGAGTCGAATGGTTACGACATCGAGCGAACTCCGCCGGAAAAGGTTTCTGGACTTGGGAAGTTTGGGACATTAGCGATCCCGCGAATCCGATCTTCCGAATCGATGTCGTCGACAATCGAGGAAAGAGAGTCGAAGCGACGAAAGACTTCGCTCCGGAGCTCGCCGGAAAATATCCTTATTATGACCGAGAACAAAATCCGATTCTCCCTTTCGTGTTGTATCATTCGAAAGTCAGTTCGAAGTTATGGTCCTGGCGAGCAGGGACCGAACTCGTTTTGGGAACTTTGCGATTGTGTTCTCTTTGGTCAAATTGGCAGGACGGATTTGTTAACGCGGCGCACCCTCAACGCTATGCTCTCGACGCGGAGTCGCAAGCCGGAGTAACGAGAAATATCGGCGGAGTTTCTGTCGATGTCGTTCCGACCGACCGCAAATCGATATTGAAGTTCTCGTCGAGCGGAGCGGGCGGCGCCCAGTTATCCCAATTCAATCCAACGATGGAACCGAGAAGCGCGGCGGAAGCTCTCGAAGTATTCGAACGCGGACTCGCGATCTATGCCGGATTGAATCCGTCCGATCTTCAAGTAACCTCCGGTCAATCAGGGTATGCGATAGTCGTTTCGAGAGACGGTCAAAGAAGGAAAGCGAAAGAGATTCAAAGTTCGTTATCTCTTTCCGACAAGGATCTTCTAGTTCTCGCCGCTCGACTCTCGAACGCTTATGGAGGAACAGATCTTCCGGAGCTCTCGAATCTCTATTCGATTCAATATCGAGGAGACCAGGAGTCAAGCGAAGAGAGACGATCAAAGGTCGAGACAGTCGAGAAAGAAATCGCTCTCGGTTTAATTTCTCGAATCGATGCAGTTCGTCGATTGAATCCAACGATTCGAAGCGACGACGAAGCGGTCGAACGACTTCTCGCAATTCAAAGAGCGGAAGAGATTCTTTCTACTAACGAAACAACAACCATTCAAGAGGTAACAATCGATGGATGATCAATCCCCAGATCAAACGGCAGCAGAAACCACAACGACAACCGCGACCAGTTCGAACGAAGCGACGGTTCCGAGTTATCGACTTCGAGAAGAGACAGATCGAAGAACGAAAGCGGAGAACGACGCGACATCGGCTCGAGAGGCTCTTTCGGCGTTGACGACTCAGTTCGAAGAGCTTCAAAAGAATTTCGAATCGACGAATAATCGTCACCGACAGGATCTTTCGTTGTACGATGTCGGCGTCAAAGATAACGAAGTTCGAGAATTCGTTCGAACTCGATTCGAGAAGAGAGAAGACAAAGAGAAGAATTTCGGCGACTGGTTAACCGGTCAACGAGAGAATCCGAGTCCGATTCTCGCTCCGTTTCTCCGAACGACTTCGACTCCGACTTCGACTTCGAACGAAGCTCCGAAACAAGTCGAGACGAAATCCGCTCCGAATCCTAACATCGGAACAGGTCAACCTAACAATCATCAATCGAGAGCGTTCGGAGAAGAAGAGCTCGCGGTTATTCGAAAGAAAAACTCCGGTCGACTCGGAGGAGATAAAGAATCGATTCTCGCCGCGCTTCGAGCGGAAGGCGTCATCAAATAAACTTGACGAGATATCTCGTTCTGATTATGCAAGAAATAGCCATCGGGAATACGCTCTCCGATAAAGAGCGACAGGCGCGAAAACAAATCAAAACACTTTTATTTTCCGAGGTTTATTCTAATGGCCAATCTTAATTTCTCGACTCTATCCACTAATGGCGGTCGAATTTCCGCGGTTCTTTCCGCTCTCGTCGTCGAAAAACTATACGATCCGACCGATCTTCGAAGCACGCTCACATTCATTCCCTGGAGTTCTTTCGGCTCCGACACTATGAATGTTACGCAGAACGCCGTTCCCGGCGCGTTTAGTGCGGCGAGTTCTGAAACTTCCGGCGGAGCTTCCGAAGGAGCTTATACGACTTCGAAGTTCTCTCTCCAAGTTTCCCGATACTATCGCAAATATATCATGTCCGATCTATTCGGAGTTACCGGCGGTCCGATTGATGTCGAGACAGTCGTTCAAAACTTGATGAACGGAGTCGCGTTGACGATGACTGATCTAACGACCGCATTGTTCCCGAACATTGCGAGTAGCGTCGGAACTTCCGGAGCCGCTCTCGATGTCGACAAGGTATACGACGGAATGTACACTCTGAATCTCAACAATGTTCAGGGACAATATACCGCCGTTCTCAAACCAAAACAGATGAACCAGTTCCGGAGTGATCTTCGAACGGAAGCCGGCGCGATTCAGTATGTTCCCGCGACCGCGGAACTATTGGCTAGTAAAGGGCCGGGATTTCAGGGTTCCTGGAACGGTGTCGATTTTTATCAAAGCGACTCCGTAACCGACGACTCAACCGACTTCTCCGGAGCAATGTTCGGACAAGGTTTCGCCGCTTACACGATGGCGCCGGTCCGAGCTCTTCAAGGACAGATCCCAGCTTCGAACATTCTTGTCGATGCAGGTGAGTTACTGGTGGAGCTTTCCAGAGATGCCGACAACGGTCTTTCGACCGCACTGGCGAATATCTATCCGTCAGTGGTAGAGGCCGAGGATCTTCGCGGAGTCGAGGTCGTTTCCGGAGTCTGATTTTCCGGAGTGAATCGTTCGTTCGATGTGAGGTCGGACGAACGATTCTTTCTCTTTTCTTTTCCCCCTAGAAACAAGAGGTCTAATAATGAGCCAAACAATCCGACTAACCCAGCCGAAGAAACAGAGTGCGAGAGTCGTCTCGAACACTGGAATTCCGCTTCGCCCAGGTCAACAACCGAACGTATCTTTCGTCTATGTCGTCTATCCGAGAGGATGGGAATTCATCGAAGGGTTCGGATTTCTTCCGCGATTGAAACGAGTTCTCGCGAAACCTGGCGTGAATGGAGTCGATTCGAGAGGTCGTCTCTCGAAAGCTCTCGCCGGAGTCGTCGAGAAAGGCGGAGTCGTTGTTCAACCGAGCGACGAACGACTCGGAGAATACAAAGGATATGTTCAATACTACGAAACGACGGACGGTCGAAAATGGTATTGCGACTTTTGCACGACTGTGACCGTTCTTCCGAACGGCGAGGTCTTCTGGGGATTAACGACTCCGAACGCTCGAAACGAGTTTCGTGCTTTCCTTCGAGAGAATAATATCGTTCCGATGTTGGTTCCGGAGGTCTTCGAAGTTCTCGTCTCGAAAGAAGAGAAACGACTCGAAGAGATCGGAAAGAAGGTTCTCGGAAATCCGGCAATCCAAGCTAAATACGACGAGAAAGTTCGACAGATTGATTCGATGAGAAAATGGTGGGATAATCGAAACAAAGCAGTCGCGAAGAAAACCAAAAAGAAACCAATCGTCGCGAAGAAAATCGCACGAATCGAGCTTGATTGATGAGCCGAGAAGCAGTCGACAAGATGACGAGAACACTCGTTCGAAACGGTAAAGATCCGAGAAGAGCTCGCGAGATCGCGGTCGATTGTGCTCGGAAACACGACCGGAAGAAAGGAAGAATCGTCGAGGTTAACACTAACAACAGGAAGAAATAAATGGGAGTCGAATCTTTATATTCCGCAAGATGGACCGGACCATCGTTGATCGAGAAAGGTTCGACTCAAACTATTTCCATCGACATCGAGAGAGATAACGCCGCGCCGACTATTACTTCCGCGACTTTTACTCTCTTCTCTCCGGATGGAGATGCGGTCGTCGACGCCGCGACCGCGACAATCGCCGGAGGAAATATCTCGTATGAAATCGGAGCGACGGTTCTCGATTCCTATGATTACGGACAGAAATGGCTAATTCGAATCGACGCGACAATCTCTTCGACGGTCTATTCTTTCTACAACGACGGCGCGATTTGTAAAGTTCGAATTTTTCCTCCGATAACACATTCCGATCTAACCGCTCGACATGGCGATATCGCTTCGTTATTGCCCGCCGGAACTAACTCGACGCAATCCTATATCGACTCCGCTTGGATCGAATTAACAGGGAGAATGTATGCGGACGCGATTCCATTCTGGACACTCCGAACGATTTCCGCTCTTCGCGCTCCGTTGTTGTATCGCTCTCTCTCTTTTGTTTTTCGTGATTTCTCGACGATGATAGATCCAGGAGACAAATATTTCGAGCTCGCGGATCGATACGAAAAAGAGTTCGAGAGAAGTTATTCGAAGCTTCGAGGATTCTTCGACCCAGCTCAAACGAACATAATCGACGGAGATCGAAAACCGACCGCGAGTATTATTCTTCTATCGAATAGACGGCGGGCATAATGACTCCGGCAGCCGCTCTAACTGCAATCGTCGCGAGAGCTAACACCGTCTCCGGACTTTCGGAAGCGAAGTCCCCTCTTGGAGTTCGAAACTCTTCGTCTCCGAGAATCAACAGATCGTTTTCGGTTCGTCCTGGGGGACTATCACTCGCTCCGGCGAGCGGTAGAGGGCGGGCCGATTCGGTCGGAGTTCGAGTTCGACATTCTTTCTCGGTCGAACTTTGTCACCAATTAAAACCAAGCGCCGGACAGGAAGCGCCGTCGACCGCTCTTTCGGATATTCATTCAATCATCAAAGCGTTAATCGTTCAAGGAACGACACTAACGACGGACGCGAATTTGACCATCGGAGGAATCACGACAGAATATCCAGGTTCCGGAGCTTACTATCTCCAAACATTGACGCTCGATGTCGAATATTATCTCGCGTTGGGGGATTGATGGCCGTTCGAGTCGAAATCCGTCTTCGAAATTTAGACCGCTATATTCGTCGCGCCCACGGCGCACCGCGAGCTCTTACTCCGCTCGAAGAAGATGTTCTCGAACGATTCGCGATGAAGATGCTCCAAGCGATTCGAGATCGATGGCCAGTCGATACAGGAACGAGCCGAGACGCTTGGAATATCGAGCTCAAGGGTCTACCTGGACAAATGGCATTTATCATCGACAATCCGATGTATTATGTCGAATATGTCCACGACGAGCTCTGGGAACGATTGATTCCGGCAGTTTGGAAAGCGGTCGAAGGTCCGTTAATGTTCGCAATAAAAGCGAAAGTCGACCGAACGGAAAGAGAGATCGAGAGGCTTCTCGATCTCGGCGGCGAGGTTCTCGACATCTATCGAGCCGGACTCGAAGGGTTCGCAGTATGAGCAGAAGAAACGAATTCGATGTCGATATCGTTTCCTCGATTGATTTGTCGCATATTGAACAACGACTCGAAGGAGCTGCTCTTCGAGTTTTCGAGGATTCCGGTCGAGAGATGCTCGAAGCTATTAAAGCTCAGTGGACCGGATGGAAATATGTCGGAAGAGATCCGGCGACCGTCGGAAACAGTCGTCGAGCTTGGAAACATCAAATCCAAGCGACCGAAGGAGTTCGAACAATCGAGTTTACGAATAAGGCTCGATCCTGGGATACCAACGAATCGTATGCGGGCGATGTTCGTCGACGAAGAGGAGCGACTCCGGAATGGGAGCTCGTTCGAGATAATCTCGTCGAGAATTATATTCCTGTCATGATTAGCAAAGTTAACGAGGCTTTGATTCATATGCTTCTAGCAGGTCGACCCGTTAGATTGCGAGAGAACCGACAATCGAGTTATAGAACACTAACAATCGACGCATAGTCGAGAGGGGGAGAACATGGCAATTTCAACAGTCCCAAAGGTAAGAAGGGACGGAACCATTTCATTCGAAGATTCGGGGGCGGCGAATACGTATACCGTATCATACGAAGACGGCGACTTCTCGTTCGACGGAAGCGGAAAACCGGATCGAATAGTGATTCGCGACCGCGGAAATATCGTCGGAGTTCGCGACGGAGATGTTCCGGTCATTACCGGATCTTTCACCGTTCATTTCCGAGAGTTCACGAACGGAAGCGCGGACGCGTTGATTGATGTTCTCGACAAAACCGGAAACGCGGCGTCCTGGACTTCGACCGGCGGCGGAGCGTTCGAGCCCGCGATGTGGACGATCAAGATGACAACCGAGGGAACAAATCACGGAGACGGAGCCGATGGCGTCGCAGTCTTCGCGAAATGTGTTTCGACTTGGAGCTTCTCGGAAGGAGATCCGGATTCCGTTTCCGTCTCTTTCGAGTGTTACGGTGGTGTAACCTTTACAGGGACGGCGTAACAAATGATCCTCGATCTTGGGGGCAAAATTGGCGAAACTCCCCTTCGTCTTCCTTCATCTTTCGCGAGTCGTCTTGATCTTGTTACCGCTTGGAGCGATTCTCCGAATCGAACCGAGCTCGCTCGATTGTGTGCCGCTTCGATTTTGATTTGTTCTTCAATCAACGACGCTCCGAGATATCGAGTCGAAAGCGGAAAACCGATTCAATTCGGCGGATCTGCTATCGACTGGCTCGTTTCGCGAGATGTCACCCCGGCGAAGATATACAAAGCAGGTCCGAAGATAATCTCGAAAATTCTCGAATCTATCCCCAGCGAAGAAGAGGTCGAAGACGCGGAGGATTTTTCAGAAGCGGTCGGGGAGGAATAGAGCGAACTGCTCTCGTTCTCGACCGTTATTGGAACAAAGATCCTGGATGGTTTTTCACATTAGATAAAGAAACACAAGCTCGATTGATTGCCGATTTCAAACTCTCAAAAGAAACTCCGGAACAAAGAAAGAAGAACGAGAAGAAATCAAAGCGGCGGCGTTATATTAAAGCGAGAGGTTAACAATGTCCAGACAAATCGACGGCGGAGATATTCAGTTTTCGTTTACCGGCGATACTTCCGATTTGAATGAATCACTTCAGAGGACCGGTAATAATCTAGAAAATCTCGTCGCGACGAGTCAAGGTGCAGCGAATCAGCTCGACAGAGATCTCGGAAGTGCAGCGGACTCTGCGAATGACTTATCGAACAGCTTTGATAATTTAGGAGATGTTGCCGGGGACGTTGATAGTATTTTGTCGGGGCTCAGTGGCGGTTTAGAAATGTTCGACGAGTTAGCGGGAACTGATTTTTCCGAAGTAGCAGGGACCGCGATTGAATTAGCAGCAGGTATTGAAAGCGTTTCCCGGGCTATATCAATGGCCAGCCCTCAGATGATGGGGATAACAGCCGCGGCGTTGGCCTTGGCCGTTGCTTATAAATACGTGATCGACAAAACAGAAGCGGCGGAAGAGGAGCAAAAGAAATTAGCGGAAGCTAATAAAAAATTAATTGAAACGCTTGATGAACTATTACTAAAAGAAGAGGCTTTAAGTAATAGACTAAAAATATCAAGCGGGGACCTTTCTCAAAGAGACGCAGATCTCGAAGCTTCCGAAAAACTTATTCGAGAGAAGTACGCTCCTCAGATCGAAGAATTAAATCTTCTTCATGATGAACAAACCAAAAGACACCGACAACTTCACGCATCAAACGGAAAACTCTGGGACTCGCAAAGAGAAGGCGCGATTTCTACAAATGCCGCGAGAATAGCCGCGGAAAAATCAGGGAAATCTTTAGAAGACCTAAAATCTCGCGTGGACTCTCTCGTCGCCGGCGAGCAATTGTTGATAAATTCTACTTACGACAGAGCGGAAGCCCAGATCGCCGCGACGACCGCCGCGGAAGAGAAAGCCGAGCAAGATAGAAAAGACAACGAAGATCGTTCTCGATGGGCCGCCGCTCGGCAAGCGGAAGCGGACGCCGAGAAGGCATTGATTGGGCAAGCGGACGAGGCTCGTCTTGCAACTCTTTCAACTCAGGAAAGACTTCGAGCGGAGATGTTGAAAAAACTTGAGATATTAGAAGCCACTTTCGACGCGACGAGAGGAGGAAGCGAACAAGAAATCGCAGCGGCGCAGGCGGCTTTAGATATTCAGGAAAAATATAACAAAGATCTTGCGACTCTCGAAGAACAGACGCAAGAGAGAAAAGATGCTTTCGAAGCGAAAAATCTCGCAGCGATAGAAAGAAGAACAGAACTCGAAATGAGAGCGGCGAAACAAATCGCAGACGAAGAACAACGACGACTCGAAAAGCGGGCTTCGTATATGGTCGGTTTTACGAATTCCCTATCGGAGTTCATGATCAACATGAACGAAAGAACGAACGAGGATTCGGAGGCGGCGGCTTTGAAATCTTTCTATATCGCGAAAGCCGCGGCCCTCGCGGAAGTCGCAATCAATACCGCCGTTGCAATGACTGCGGCAATGACGGATACAGGGAACCCCGTTTCGATGATTCCTCCTTTTATCGCGGGCGGTCTTCAAGCCGCGGCGATCTCTTCCGAACCGCCTCCGACTTTCCATTCCGGCGGCATCGTCTCCGGTCCGGATGAAGTCGATATCCGAGCTCAAACCGGCGAGGGAGTCGTCAATCGAACCGGAATGGATTCAATCGGGCCGGATGGACTCGCCGCGATCAATCGAGGGCAATCGGCGCAACAAGTTCAGGTACAAATGGTTTTCCGTCATAAGATTTTCGACGAATTCGTCGTCTCGAATTTGAAGCGTTCGAATTCTCCGCTCCGAAACGCTATTCGAACGGGCGGAGTTTCTCGCGGGTTGTTGGTGTAATATGGCAAATGATATTTCGACAAGTAGTTTTCGAGCTTTGATCGTTCCAGATACGCGAGCGACTCTTCTCGATGGTGAATCTTCGTACAAAGAAACAGGACCGAAAGTCGACACTCCGACGAGAGAATCCGGAGATACTTTTCTAACATTGAACGGGACCGCGAAAACGATTCATTCATCACAAGAGAGTGAAACTCTCCGAATTCGAGCGAATCGATCCGGAATGTTAGAATCCGCGGCTTTTATTTGGAAACAACAAAGCGAGAGTTCGACTTCTTGGAGAGGGTGGAACCCTCCTAACGTTCCGATGTCTTGGACTTCTCTCGCATGGACGGACGGAAGCGGATCTCCGTTCGAGTTTACCGACCCGCACGCGATAACACTCGACGACGAAAGCGTCGTTCTCGCTTTCGAAAGAAAACTCTCTTCGACGAGAGAAGTCGTCGTTCGAAAATATGATTCGAGCGCGGATACTTGGAGCGCGGCTTCGTCTGTTTTCTCGATTGCGGATACCACCGCGACTCTTCGACCGTGTCTCGTCAAGTTACCGAGCGGACGACTTCTTCTTTTTCTTTGGACAGTCGGAAGCGATACCGCAAACATTCGAATGTATTTCTCCGCGAATGACGGCGTTTCGTGGGTTCTCGGAACGAATGGAGTTCTTAACACTCCAATCGGGGTAACTAGTGCGACCGCGGATTATTCCGTTTCGACGAAAGGTCGACTTCGAGCGGTTTATATCGACGGAGTTATCTCGATGGTGGGCGGACTTCGCTCGAATGATACTGGACTAAACAATCGAGATGTTCTCGTTCAATGGGCGTCGAACGATTTCGGAGCTTCGTTCGATCAAGTCGGTTCGATTTGGGGCGGAACTTCAGATGCGGACGATGGCGACGGAAGTTATCAAGATCTCCAGGTCGTCGGAGGAGATCTCGCGCTTCTTTATATGTCGCAAATATCCGGGACAAATCCGCAAATTCGAAAAGTCGGATCGCCTTATACCGAGTTCCGGACCGCGAACGATATTTCGATCAATGCAAGCGCCTGGGGGGCCGTATCGAGTGCGACTTTTACCGATGGCGATCTCGCTTCGTGGGTCGATACGAACGGAACTCTCTTCGTTATCGGTCGTCAAGCCGGAGGAAATCAAGAGATTATCGGAGTGTTCTCGACTGATAACGGCGCGACTTTCGAAGCTCTCGGAAGATCGACTCTACTCGCCGGAACTCGAATCGGAGAAATCGTCGAGACAGGAGTAACGACTTCATATCCGAGAAAACTCGTCGCAACAGGTCAAGGCGCGAGAGGTCTTCTTTTTCATTCCTGGAAAGCGAATGTCGGAAACGAAGAAGACTCGATCTCCGTTCTCGCTCTCGGAGGGTTCTCTTCGTTGTCTATGCCGTCTCTCGATTCGTCGAAAGATATCAATCAATCGGTCGGCTATTCGATTTGTTGGTTTCCTTTCGATGTTCCTTCCGACTCCGGCTGGACTGGAGCGGGAACAGGGACCGCGACTCTCGCGAGCGGTTATCTCGCTCTCGCCTCGGACGGAAGCTCGAAAGCAAAGAACTTCCGAAAATCGAACTCCGACGCTTTCTCTTCCGGAATTATTTTCAATACGGTATTCAAAGTGAACGCGGGCGGATCTATAGCCGCGAATCAAATCGGAGCGACTCTTCGACTTGCAGATGGGACGAACGATCTTCAAATCGCGCTTCGAGCGACGACGACTTCTTTCGCTATCTATGATGTGAACGGAACCGCTCAAGTCGGATCGACTGTTTCTCAATCAATGACGAGCGATGTCGAATTTTTGATCACTATCGGAGGAACGACAGTTCGATCATGGTATCGAGTCTATAATTCGAAGAGCGATTCTTCCTGGACTATCGGTCCGACCGGAACAATCGTCGATGCGGGCGCGAGCGGAGTTTCGACTAACACGATCAAATTCGGAAGAATGACGGCGAATGTGACCGCTGATTGTTCTTTCCGGCTCGTTCGATATACTACTGGGGATTATACCGGAGAATCGAAGAATCTTCTCGTCGATGGACAAACAAATCCGGACGATCTTCGCGGTCGATATTTGAATTCATATATCGAAGGAGGGATCTCGGTCGGTATGATAGACGGACCCGCGTATCGAGAAGACGAACATTCGGTCGGAATCGTTCACGATTACGCGGTCGAACGATGTCTTCCGGATTCGAAAGATCTCTCTCCGCGGGTCGAATGGAGATCGACCGACGAAACCGAACAATCAATCGCGCTCCTGATTAGCAGAGTAAAAACGGAAGTCGCGGACGCGATGAGCGACCAAATCGGAATCGGTCTTTTCGGAATTAACTTCCGAACCGCAACGATTGAAGGATACGACGGTTCTTCCTGGTCTACTTTGTACGCTCTCGACACCGCTCCAGATCTCGACGCTCTATCCTGGGAACGGAAAGGAAACACCGTTCGACCGACTTCGAACGCGAGTCCGCTTTTCTATCTCTTCGCGAATGAATACAAAGATTCTTATTTCAAATTCGCCGCGGATGGCGAATGTCGAAAGATCGATTCGAACGCGGGCGGTTCGTGGTCAGCTCTTACTACTCGAAGACGAGTCGCGATTTCTCTCGTCGATACGGATGGGACGGAAGGGAGTTCCGGAAGTGTAGCCGCGATCTGGCCGAAAGACGTCGTTCTCTCGATTCCTCTTCTCGGCGTTGATTATGCGGCTTTCCGAATCAAGATAACCGCGAGTCAAGGAACCGCCGAGGGATATTATAAGATCGGTCAAATCGTTTTCGGTTCTTTAGTCCCGCTTGCGAATGAATACTCTTATGGAAGATCTATCGAAACTACTCCGAATACTGAAATCATAACAGGTCGAGACGGTTCGACGAGAGCGAGTGTTCTCGGTCCATCACACCGAATCGTCGAGGTCGGATGGGAAGAAGGAGTCGACTCGACTGCTTTCGGAGGGGCTTCTCCCGATCCGGATTATTTCAAAGCATGTTCGGATTCCTCCGCTCTTCCTGTTTCGACGAAAGGAGAAACTCTTCGAACGCTCGAAGGAATTCTTCGAGAGACTGAAGGAGGTCGATGGCCTCTTGTTTATGTTCCGAGATTACAACAAGTTTCCGTGAATATCAAAATTAATCGACGGGACGAGCTCATTCTTTGTCGATTGACTTCCGCTCTCCGGCGAGACAGTGTTCTCGGAGAAGAAACCGTCGACGAATTGACTCGCGTCTCGAAAATAACTCTCGAAGAGATTATTTAAAATGGGAGCGAATTATTCGAGATCGGAGCTCGCGAGCGGTTCTTTCGTTTGGGTCGTCTTGATTGAATACGCGAGTCGAGAGTTTCTCTTCGCTTCCGCATATATCGACCAGGACGATATGCCGAGCGGATATTCTTTCGCCGGATTACTCGCCGGAGATTCTCTCGACTTTACACAAGAGAGCGACATTCTCTCTCCATCGTCGAGCGGTCTTTCGTTCTCTTTTCCCGACATCGTTTTTCCGGTCGATATTTCGAAACTCGTCGAAGAAGGAGTTCCGTTCTCATCGGCAATCGGCGAGCTCTCTTTGTGGAAGGTCGGAGAATCTTTCGACAATCGAAAAGTAATCGCGAGAGGTCCGGTTTCAGATCCTTGGTATGGAGCGGAGGGAGAGCCGATTTCGTTAACGATTGAAGAGAATCCGTTCGACGATTCCGTTCTTTTTCCGTCTTCTCTTCAAGTCGTTTCGTCCGAAACAGTAATCGCAGCAGGAACGGAAGGCGCAGTCGGAGAATATTATCCGATGATTTTCGGAAATCCTGGAGTTTTCTTGAGTGAACTCGGAGTCGAAAAAGCGGTCACTGGGTCGAACGCTCCGATTCGAGCTTCTCTCGGCGGAGTAACTTCGAATGTTATTATCGCCGGGCACGCTATCGATTTTCCGGTCGAATTGACTATCGCCAACTCCGACGGGGATACCCATTCTTTTCTTTCGTCACATGCGACGGAACCGATCAATATCGAAGTAGATAGTCTTGGAAACGAAATCACGACATGTAATCTCGCGACTGCCTCGATTCCTTTCATGAGTTCGAGCGAATTCTTTTGTAAATGGGATGGGTCCGGAGCGCGAGGTTTAATGTCGGGAGAATCGAGAGCCGGTCGAATTCTCGAATTTCTTCTCGTCGAGCGGTCTTCTCTTCGAGTCGATGCGGGAAGAATGGCAATCGCAGCGAAGAAATTAAACGACTATCTCTTCGACTTTCAAATCCAGGACTCCGCAAGCGTTTGGGAATTCATCGACGCCGAGATGATTCCGCTTCTTCCGATCTCTTTTCTCGCTTCGAGCGAAGGAATATATCCGGTTATCTGGAATCTCGAAGCGACTCCGAAAGACGCACGAATCGAAATCGTCGCCGGGGCCGGAGGAGCGATTCGAGAGAGCTCGATCAAGTATGAAAGAACCGTCTCCGATGTTCGAAACGATCTTCGAATCAATTTCGCTTTGAATAAAAGGAGCGGAGAATACAAAAGATTTCGGAACATTCGACCAGTTCTCGAAACCAGCGCGGGGAGTTTCATCGAGGCGACATCGGCTCTCGCTCGAAGAAGCGCGGATTTGTACGGCATCCGCTCCGATACTTTCGATACCGATATCGTATTCGACGACGGGACCGCTCAAAAGATATTGAACTGGAAACTCCGAGCTCATGGTTTTCTTCATCGTTCGGTAAACTATCGAGTCGACAGAGAAATCGGAGGGTGGTTATCTCCTGGCGATGTAGTCACCTTGACCGATGACGAGCTCTCGATTTCTTCTCGCGTGTGTCTCGTTCGGAGTGTTAAATGGATAAGTGAGAGAGAAGTAATTCTCGAACTTTTGATTCTTGATTTTGGAGATTGATTGAAATGGAACCATCGACCGTCGAGATTATTCTTCAATCGTTGACCGGTCCCGGCGGAGCTCTCGTCGTCTTCGCTTTGTTGTTCTATGGTTCATACTTGATTATAACGAAACATCTTATTCCGATGGCGAAACAATACATCGAAAGTATCGAGTCCAGGTGGCGCGAACAAATGAACGAACATATCGAGGATCGAAACGCTTATAAAACATCAATTCGTCGAATCGACCGCAGGTTCGATACTGTCGAGGATAAACTCTCGTCGATTCATAGAGCGGTAACAAACCCAAACAAAGGTGAATAACCATGTTAGAAAAACTCAAAAGTCGGAAATTTTGGATAGCCCTCGCTTCCGCGCTTGCACCCGTCGCCGGAGACGCGCTCGGAAACTTGTCCGGAGTCGATCCAACGACTTTGATAATCTCGACGACTTCGATTGTGATCTCTTATATTTTCGGTCAATCTTATGTCGACCGCGCTGGTATGATGAGCGGACAAGCGAAAAAACTTCTCGACTCTTTGAAAGAAGAAGCGAAAAAGTAAAAGAATCAATTCTCGTTCGAATGGAGCGAGGTTTCCGACCGGAGATTCGCGGATTATCTGAGAAGAAGAACTTCGATTGTAATTCCTGTTTCCGTTATTGGGCCGTTCTCTTTACAAATATCAAATTTCGTATACTCTTCGTAACCTTCGCGATTTCTAAGGAATCGAGCGGTTTCTTTTTCAGAAGACATAGACGTCCCGAAGGGTTCGCAAAGATTCGTATCGCCTCCAATAAGAAAAACACCGGGTTTGTATTGACTCGAAACATAACTTTCGGCGGCTTCGAAAGCGCGAGCGACTGCTTTCTTCGCACTGGTGAAGGCTTCCGGAGTCGATGTGTATGGATTGACGACGTATATTTTCTTTGATTTTTTCATTTTCGATTTTCCTTTGTTTCTGGTTTCGTATGATCTCGCGACCATGATTCCATTATGGATATTCTCGAAAGAGAATCAAGTCTTTTTCGAAAATAAAAGATTCAATTCTCGTTCGAGTTCACGGCTTCTCCGATGATCTCGTCGAGTTCGTTTTCGAGATATTCCAGTCCGATCAATATCGCGAGACGGAGAACGGAGCTTCGTTTCGGTCGCATACCGAGAGCATATCGAGGCGCGAGCATAAGAGGAATAATCAAATCGTCCGCTCGTTGTTTGCTATCTTCGTCGAGTCGAATGGATGTGTTTTTCATTTCCGGCATAAGTTATCTCCTATCATTCAAATAATATAATCCGATTCCGATGGCGTCGAACGCGTCGTGGGTCGCTCTCGGATGGATTGCGTTTTTCTCTTCGAGAAGAAGATCTTCGAGAATTCTTCTCTTCGTGACTGCTTTCGGAACGGAGCCTTTCCATTGTCTCGGAGTGAACGCTTCGACTTTCATGTTCAAAGACGACGCGATTCCGATTAACACTCCGACGACCCCTTGAACTTCGAGAAGATCTCCGACTTTGTTATTCGTTCGGGCGTCGACTTGCATGGTCTCGATTATTAGAGTTTCCGCATTATTCCGATATCCGAAAACCTTCGCTCCCATTTCGAGCCATGCCTTCGAGCCGCGAAGATCTCTCGCCGAGGTCGGAATCCGAACGGTTCTCGCGTCAATCAATCGGTGAAGATAATCGAATCGAGCGACTCCGCATTTCCGGAGACCAGGATCAATCGCTAAAAATTCAGGGCGCATTGATGATCTCTCTTATTTCTTGGAGTCGTCGTCCGATGACGAACGCGCATTGAGGAACGACTGCATTGCCAAGACATCGAAGTCGGTCGTTGATGTATGCCCGAGAGGAAAACCCATTAACCACTCGACCCAGCGCGGGTTCAGTTTTCCACTGGTTTCCATCGATTGAGAAAGACTCACCTGTTTTCCTATTGTTATCCTTCTTTGTATTGACGGATTCGAGAGGTTGCCCCTGTCGCGATTGTCGGACGAGCAAGGTGTCGGCCAGTTCTTTTTGATTGCCGCAACGGTTAGATTGTCCGAATTCCGATTCCACTCCGCGGGACATCCTTTCTCCTTCGCATTGTGCGCGGTCGGTGTCGGCCATAGAGCGACCGCCGTTGGGAGGTCGATTTGGTGTCCGGCTTCGACTCTGTTCCGAGCTCCTTTCTCCGTTCGGAATTTGTCCGCCGCGCAGGGAGTCGGCCATAGATTGTTTTTCTCTGCTTCTTTCTGATGGACGATTTGAGGGAGGTTCGAAAATGTTTCTCGGATTCGATTGTCGGCCGCTTTGTCCGAGGCGAGCGGAGTCGGCCACGGGCAACCATCCGATAAGGAACCAGCGCCAGCGCCGATGTGGTGCGCCGACGTCGGAAGCTCCGAGACGATACCATTCCGCATCGTACCCCATCGAGGCCAGGTCTCCGAGAACTCTTCCGAGAACTCTTCCTCCGTCGATAGAAGTGATAGCTGCGACATTTTCCAAGACGACGAATCTCGGTCGAATTTCGCCCAGAATCCGAGACATTTCGAACCATAGAGAACTTTTTGATCCTTCTTTGAATCCATCTTTCTTTCCCGCGTTTGAGATTGATTGACAAGGAAACCCGCCGCAGATCAAATCGACCGGAGCGAGGGTTTCCGAATTTCCTTTCCTAACATCTAGAACAGTCCGAGAGGCTTTCGGCCAGTGTCGTTCGAGCACTTGTCGAGCGTATGGATCTTGTTCGACTTGCCAGATCGTCGAAGCTCCGTCGATGGAGGCTTCGAGTCCCATTTCTAAACCGCCGACTCCGGCGAAAAGAGATCCGATTCTCATTTCATTTGCTCCAAAATTTCATGGGTCCGTTGATTTCGACTTCGATTTCAATATCCGGAGTGTAAACTTTCATCGAATCGATCATGATTTGAGCGACTATTTTCGCCGCTTTTTCGCTCTTCGCCTCGATGATTATTTCGTCGTGGATGAACGCGAGACAATAAAAATCTCCAGTCGAATAGGATTCTTTCGCAGTATTGAAAAGAGCGAGTTTGCATCCCTCGGAGGCGAGTCCCTGAAAGAGTGTATTGGCGGCGGCAGTATACGAGCAGTTTCCGCGGATTCTTCCGCTTCTGATTTGAGTAATCGTCGCAGAACCGGAATATCCGAGCGCGTCGTTGATGAATCGAAAATAATCTCGCATTTCCGGCCAAGTTTCCGACCAGTGTTTTCGAAGTTCTTCCGCTTGTTCGACCGACATTTCGACTCCATAGTTCGGAGCAGTCGAAGCGAGAGCGGAAGATCCCATTCCTCCAGGATAGCCAAAATTCGCAATTTTCGCGAATTGTCGCGATTCGAGTGCTCTCTCGTCATGATAATCGACTCCGAGAATCTTCGCGGATAGTGCTCGGTGAAGATCTTCTCCTTCGTTGATTCGACGAGCCATTTCGGAAACTCCGAACAAGTCGAGACAAATTTGAGCGAGAGCTCGAAGTTCGAGAGTCGAATAATCAATCGCGAATAAATCGAATCCAGGTCGAGCGGAATAACATTCTCGAATCCCGCCGGCTCTCGGCAAATTTTGGATATTCGGTTTCGAAGAGCTCGTTCTTCCTGACTCCATCAAAACAGAGTATCGACAATGAACGGAACCAGATTTCAAAGTCGGAATATATGTCGAGAGGAGCTTCTCGCTCTTTCCAATCGAGGCGAGGAGTCGAAGATCTTCGTCGTTTGATTCTTCGAGAACTTGTCGAGAGGTCGAAATCGCTCCTTTGTCAGTTCTCGGAGCGGGGTCCGGAGAATATGCTTCGACGACTCTTCTTCGAATCTCCGAGAGATTCTTCGATCCGGACGGTCGAAAGAGTTTCGATTCGAGAAGAGCTTCTCTCGCTTCGTTGACTTCTTTCGAGAGTTTTTCTTCGAGTTCTTTCGCTTTGTCGATACTGGTCGAGAAGCCGCGAATCGACATCAAATGAAGAGCGAAATCCGCTTTCGTTTGATTGATTTCGTCGAGGATCTTATCCGAACCGAATCTTCTCGATTGATGCTCGAAGAGATCGAGAGTCGTCTTCGCGTCTTCGATTGCGTATTTTCGAGCACGATTCGGCCAGTTCTCGACATCTTCCGGATCGAGTTCATTGTATCGAAGCCGATATCCGTCTTCGCTCTTATCGAGGAACTTCGCGAAGTGCTTCTCGGCGAGAGCTCCGAGAGAATACGACGACCGGCGCTTCGTCTCCGGATCGAATCGGAGTCGACCGGTCGACAGGTTCAATAATTGTTCGCGAATTTTGGTATCTCGAATTCTTCCGGCTTCGAGTTCTCGGAAGATTCGAAAGAGAAATCGATCCGGATCTTCCGCGGCGAAGACTCCAAGATCGAACGAGACATTATGACCGACGAGTGTTTTCTCTTTGTCGTCGAGTAGTTTCTCGAAATAATCGAGAGAATCAGAATATCCGAGAAGTGATTTCGTCGTCGCGTAGGACGAACAAACAAGTTTCGGCGCTTTCATTCTTTCGCCGATTAAATGTGTTTCGGTGTCGAACGCTTCGAATTCCATTGATTGACTCTCGGAGGATAGAGAACGCGGGCCTTTCACCCGCTCGGAGATATCCTATATTTATTTTGATAGTCCTATGATCTCTAGTCGGACTAGTGTTTTTAGAAGGGGGGTTCTTCTGTATTGACTGGCGCTTTCCAATGATGCTTCGAGAAGTTCGAACCGCTCTTCGTGACTTTATTAATCACATCACATCGGACAGGAAATCCGACGAGTTTCTCTCCGTCTCCTTCGAGGATATCTTCGACGAACTCTTCGTCGATGTCTCCGTCTTTCGCTCCGGTCGCGCTTTTCAAAAATGAATTGACATCTTTTAGAGCCGACTCAGGATAACGACCGCCCATTTTCAACACCCAAGCGACTTCTTCTCCGTCTTTCGTTGAATCTTCTCCGCTTGACTCGACGACGCGAGCTTCGACGACGAAGAATTCGTCCGAGGATTTCTTCGATTCGACGAGACGAATCGAAATAATTTCGAGAAGATAAGAACCAGCCGACAAATATGTCGATTGATTGTTCGAGCTTTGATCTTTAATTCCGGCAAAAATACCCATTTTTTCCATTCCTATTTTTCAAGTTTACGCACAAGAGACGAACCATTCGTCTCTCTTTCTAAATAACGCACTACGAACGAAACGCAATCCATCGAGCGAGAAAAACTTTCGTCTTTTGACCGGATACACTTTCGAGATATTTCGCATCTCGTCTTAATTGCGAGAGGGCTTTCGAAGTCGACTCGCAGTCCGGCGAGACGATATGAACTTCGACCGAATCTTCTCGTTGTCCTGGTCGATGAGTTCTTCCGATTTGTTGTTCGAACCCAGCCGCACTAGCAGGAATACCGACCAAAACGTTAGAACTCCATCCGTCGAGATTCAATCCAGTCCCGAAACTTTGACGAGAAAGCGCGATATTTCGCGTCCCGCGGTCTTCGAGTGGAATAGTTCGTCCGGCTTCGTAAGATTCGATGTCGAGTTCGTCACGATAGAAAGAGAGCGATTTCGGAGAGTTCGACCAGATCAAAGAAGGTCGACTTCTCGTTTTCGCGATTTCGAACGCGAATTCGAGCGGTTTTCGACTGATTACTTCCGCGACGACCGGAGGAGGTTTGATGAATTTCAATCTCGACCATTTATCAAATGCTTTTTGGAGATAACTCGGTTTGTTCTCGCATTGTTCCGCAAGATAAACCGAGTCGATTCCTCTTTTGTTGTATTTCAGAAATCGACGGACTTCTCTCGAAAATTCGTTTCGAGCTTCGAGCCATTCGAAATCGACGATTCCATTCGGCCAGTCCCATCGGAGCCAATAACCGGCGGATAGTTGTTTTCGAATTCGAGCGACATCGAGCGGAGATTCGAGATCTCTTCCGTCCGGAGTTCTCCATTCTTCGTCGAGTTTTCGAAGAGCTCGTCGAATTTCGTCCGGAGCTTCGTATTGATGCGAGAAGATTTCGAGAGATCCTTCGAAAGAAGAAGAAGTCGTCGCGAGGATTCCAGGACAGGAGACGAAGCGTTTCCGAAAGGCTTCTCTCGGTCTATCATCTTTCGCCCAGTCGAAGAGAGGTTTCATTTCGCGATAATCCGCCGGCCCGGGCTTCTCGTCTGGACGAACATCAATCAAGCGCGACCAACTACGCATCGACCGCCAAGTTCGAGGAAGAGGAGAATTCTCTCGAAGAGCGAGTTCGGACAGATGATCGAAGTCGCTCAAAGATCGAGCGGTCAAAGTTCCAGAAAGACCGACGAATCGAGCGGTCGGATTATTTTTGAAATATTCGATAACTCTCTTCGTTCTCGCGCTCTCTCTTCTCCGGAGCTTATGACACTCATCCGCGACGATGAGGTCGGGCTTATAATCTCGAAGAACGAATCTTCCGCTCGCGGTCGAAAGTGAAGAATAAGACATCACGAAGAGTTTATCGTTCGAGATTATTCGAAAATCTCTTCTCCATCTTTCGATTTCGATTCTCGTTTGTTCGACGAGAGAAGCCGGAACGAGAAGAAGAGCTCGAAGACTAAAACAAATCGTCGGACTTAGAGCGGAAATCAAGAATTTTCCATGCCCTACTCCGGCAGCGATTAACCCGCCGCGATTGCGACAGATTCGAACGAGGGCGTCGATTTGAGTTTCTCGAAGTTTCGCTTTCGATCCTGGTCTCGTTAGAAATTGAGAGAGTTCTTGTCGATCTCCTTCCGAGACATCGTTCAAATCTAGCGCGACGATTCTTTCGGTTTCAGTCACGATATCCGGCTCTTTTCCGTAGATGTTTCAACAGGTCCGCGGCTTCTTCGATATCCCAAACGACTCGAACTCTCTCGGTCGGAGGAGCAGTCGGATCGATAATCGTCGTTACCGAACAACCATGTTCGTGTTCATAGAATCCGCGCTCGTCGGCGAAATGGTCGAAAAACTTAAAACCGCGGACAATTAAACTCCATCGAGGTCGACCGTCGTTTCCTTCGTGTTGATGAGACGCCCAGACGTGCTTATGACCTTGAATATAAATATCTCCCCATCCATCCATTTTCGCCGCTTTTAGTGGACCGTGGGCGCGATTCCAAGAAGAATTCCCTTTGAAATTGTGACGAGCGAAGAGTCGAATCTTCTCTCCTTTCGGAAATACGAGCTCGATTCGAGCGGCGCCAGGAGTGCAAACAGCCGATTTCGAATCTCGAAGAATTCGTCGAATTATCGCTTCTCCTTTGTTCCACAGGTCATGATTTCCGAGGATGACATATACCCACGGAAGAGAGGTCAACAACCATTCAGCGAGACGAACTCCTTCGTCGAATGTTGTCGATTGATCGGCATATAATCGTTCGAGGCGACCGACCCAGTTATTCGTGGTGTCTCCGATGTTTCCGGCATAGAAACCAGGAGTCGAAGAGATAATCTCGACAGTTTTCAAGAGTTCGGGCCAATTACACCCCTCGTCGTCAACGTGGGGATCTCCGAGATGACAAATCGCGATAGGTCCGTCGATATTGACATCGATTCGAGTTATTTTCTTCCGTCGATGCTCTTCCGCTTTCTCTTTGAATACTCTCGTTCTTTGATGGATTAGATCTTCGACGGACTTCTCTTCTCCTTCTTCCCAAGAGAGGTCGGAAGTCGTTATCCGATTTTTCGAATCTCGGTCCCATCTTTCGATTTTCGGGAGCTCTCGAACGACTCCATCCGAGCCGAATTCGATCTCCGTGACAGTTCGAGAAGATACCAATCGATACGGATTGTGTATCAGATAACGAACTCCGCGAGCTTTATATTCCGAAAGAGAGAGTTTTTCTTTGATGTCGTTCGTCGTGGCTCTTTCGACAAAATCTCCGAAAGCGAGTTTCGCTTTCTCGACTCGATCTTTCCATTCGTCTGGAATCGGAATTTCCGAATTCTTAATCCATTTCGGCGCGTTTCCTGATGACATGTGGACTCCTTTTTCGATCTAGCGTAACACGATCAAGAGATCAAAGAGAGTCCGCGGCGTTCTCGGTCTATCGTTGCCCAGTCGCGACCTAATTTCGTTAGATTGATGGTTTTCGTTTTCGTTCGATAAATCAATCGACGAAGAAGAAGGGAATCAATCAATTTTTTGGGATGATGAATTCCTATTTGAAAAGCTAATCGACGAGGCGAGACAGGATCTACACAACGAGGAGAAGCGAGGAATCGAAGGGCTTGTCGTTGTCGGAGACAGAGATTCGGAAAATAGACTCTCGAAAATTTCGGTCGAAGATCTTCTTTCGCGAGTCGAAGCCAATCTCGACCGGCGGAGGTTAAAACGAGAGATTTCTTCTCGTTCCATCGAGCGAGATTCAGTTTCGAAAGAGTTTTCGACGCCTGTTTCACATCGAGAGAACTTATTCCGAGATATAATTGGAGCGCGAGAGTCGTTCTCTCGTCGGACTTGACCTTCGTTTCTTGTAACCAGAAAAGAACCATTCGTTGACGAACTCCGAGTCGACGAAGAGTTTTCGAGATCGGATTTAATATGCTCAAGAGGTCGCCTTAATTAAAGAGGCTTCCGATAATGGACCGCGGACGCCATCGGCGACGAGATTCTCGGTCTTCTCTTGAAATTCGAGAAGAGCTTCTTTCGATAAAGGTCCCCAGATACCATCGACGACGAGAGTCGCTCCGGCTTTATTTAGTGCGGATTGCCAGTCGGAATCAGTCGAGAACTTATTCAATCGAGATCGAAATCCGTCGACGAGAGTTTCGAGAACGATTCCAGGACAAGCAGGTTTTCCAAAATTATGGTGACCATAAATAGCATTGATTGAACAATGCAAAATCGAATAGAGCTCGTCCGGAATGATCGGAGATCGGCTTTTTCCGGTCAAATGTGCCCAAAGAGACAACAGAGCGAAAACCTGAGCGAAAGTCGGACTCTCTTTCGAGAAATCTCCGCCGCATACTATCGCGAGATATTTTCGATTCGACGATTGCGACCAAGTGATCGATTCGATGTCATTCGCCCAGTGAATGTCGGCGCTCTTCGTAATGTAGAACGAATAACAGAGTCCAGGACAACCAGTCGACGAAATGTGATTCGGTCCGACATGATACGCGGCGGTATTATGCGGAGTATCGTCTCCGGCGGTGTGATGAACGACCCCGCCGAGGATCTCTTCGACTTCTCGTCTTTCGAATTCCTTCGTCGGATGGGTGGGCAATAGTTTTCTGGCATCGATGAAACGGATCATTTCTTCTCCTCGCTCTCTTTTAGTTCAATGTTAAAAAGGATTGAATCGAGCTCTCTTCGAACGACACTCGCTCGAAGTCTTCCTCGTTCGAGATGATCTCTCGCGATGGCGTCTCGAATTGCGGTCGTATTGACTGATTCGAGATCGACGATCAATTCATCGACGACGACGAGAACGGCGTTGATTTCTTTCTTATCCGGCATCACATAACCCCCATGATAAACAACCTGGTTCGAGTTCGTCTTCGCTAAACATTGTCCCCTGCTTTCCTCCATGCGAGGTCTTCGACCATTCGACTCTTTCATCGATAGTTCGAAGAGGTTCGTCGAATCTTCCGTAAAAGAATGTTCTTTGCCAAAAACGATCCGGATCGATTTCCCGACCATAATGATCCGATTCGATTTCTCTTCCTCTTGCTTCCATCTTTTCTTTTCCGATAACAGAAACAGCCGCTTCGAGATCTCGAATCAAGTCGATTCGATCTTTGTCTTTCTCCGCGATGAATCGAATCTCGCTTTTCCTGCTATAGATGCAGGGCCAACAACCGACGCGCTCGGCTCCTTTCAAATAAAGAGGATTCGGCGCAAGATTATGTCGTCGATGAATGTCGATAACATCTTGTTTCGACCATTGAATAAGAGGTCGCCAAACCATACAACCCATAGAAGTCGAAAGTTCTCGTTCTGGTAATTTCGACCGAGCGACACTCTCTTCCGCTCGAATTCCGATACAGGAAACCGGATATTCGATTTCTTTTAGATATCTTCTGATGGTATCGATTTTCAAATCGCGAGTGCAATATCGAACCAGCCGAGAGGGGAAAATCCCTTTGTGGAGAGTCAAACGAAGAAACGCCGAAGGATGTCCGAGTCTTTCTTCGAATTGTTTCGCGAGTTCTTCGATTTCCGGTCGGAGATCTGGCGTTTTCGGTTGCAATTCTTTAATAGGGCCGATCTTATCCGATAACTCTCCGCGAAGATATTCATATACTGACGAATGTTCCCATCCAGTGTCGAGAAAAACGGATTCGAATTCGATATCTTTCTCCATCAAATGAAGAGCCATAGCCGCGGAATCCTTTCCTCCGGATATGCTCGCAATATAATTCATTTTTGGTTTAGTCATCGAACACCCCGCACGATTAACGAAGCGACACTTTCGAGAACTACACTAACACTCGACCAGTATGGATTCCGAGAGTCGATATAGATTGAACCGGAGATCGAGTTCGAAACTTTGTCGAGCTTCGATGCGACTTGTCGAGTTCCTTTCCCATAATCCATCAAGAGCGGATCGAGTCCGGCGTTCTCGGATTGAACGGAAGCGACGAACGGAAACAGAAACTCCGAAAGAGTCGAAACAGATTCTCCGACAGGTAAACAATCGACGAAGAGAGAGAGCGTTTCTTCTTTCTCTTCGCTCTCTTCGACCGGAGTCGCGCTCGAACCGCTCTTCGATTCGATGTATTTTTCGCCGTCGTCCGAAACGATCTCCGGCGATGGCGATTCCATCAAGAGAGCGAGAGTTCTCTCGATGTGAGTTTTCGAGATTCTCTTCAATCCGAAATGCCCTTTTAGAAACGACTTGATTCCGTCTTCCGAGAGCGGCATTTCCTCAGAAAGTGCAATCGCAGCGACTGAATAATCGTATTCGACCGACTTCGATTTCGGTTTCGGAACGACTTTTTCTTCGATGTTCGCGAGAAGAGGAGGAGCTTCTTCGACTGGAGTTTCTCGAAGTTCTTCGAGTTCTTTCGGAACGACTTCGATTTGATTCTTTCTTTTAGCTAATAGATCGGCAAGTTTCGACATTTTCTTTCTCTCTTTGTTGGGGGAATTAAACGCCTCAAATGGGCGGCTATTTTTGCAAATTTTCAAATAGGGGCATCCGCCATATGCGGAACAGTGGTCTCGATTCGCTTCGACATCAATCGAAGTTATGGAGCTCGTCGCGAGAGGGCGCATTTCCTCGACGACTTTCGCAATCTTCGCGAATTCTCTCTCGAGGTGATCTCGGTCGACGACGACAGAGATCCGGCGACATTCCGGTCGACCTTTCGTCGAGTATTGAAGATGAGTTAACCGGACTTCGTCCAGGTCGACGCTCTTCGCATATATTATCATTTGTGGATCGAATCGAAGTCGCTCTTCCGTTAGAGCGTATTTCCAATTTCCGACAGTTTTGTGATCGATGATCTCTCTTCGTTTCGGAAGATAAACATCAATGAAGCCGACGAAACCGGGCGCCGGTTCTTCGAGTTCGATTTCCATTTCGACGAACATTTCTCCAGTCGGCCAGTATTCTCGACCGGCTTCCGCAATCGAGCGAACTTTCTCGTCGACTGGTTCTTCGTGATCATTTCCGAGAAGTTCGTTTTCGATGTATTGATGGACCGCGCTTCCGAGAATAAGAGCTCGGCTCGGCTCCGGTCTTTCGACTTCGCTAAACTTCTCGATGTGCCATTTCCGACGACAGGAAGAGAAAGTCTTAATTTGACTCGCGCTTGCATGAGTCCATTCATTCATTTTTATTTTCCCATTTATGAAGAGAAGCTCGACCCGTCGTCGTTCTCTTATAAAAAACGAAATGATCGAATCGAATCTCTTTGATGAACTTTTTCTCGACGAGAGATCGAATAACGATCTCCGAATTCGTCACATTCGAGACGATTCGAAGTCCGCGAGCGTCGAAAATACCGGTCGACATCGAATAGAGCATTTTCTTTTGGTTGACTCCGAGCACTACCAGACCCACATTAAAAGAAAACAAATCGACATAAGAGAAGCAAATCCGACCGCGAGTTCGTCTCGGAAGGTAGCGACGCAAATCGCGAGACAAACCGAAGAAATCATTCCGATTATTCCAATTTCAAACATTTCAAAAGCTCCTTTTCTAGTTTCTTTGTTTAGTTAATGTATTACTTTCGAGTGACGAATTCAAACGCAGATCGAACAATTTCGAAGATAGATGTCTCTTTCTTTCTTCTTCGCTTCGATAGTCAAGACCGAGAGAGAGTTTCTCTCCTGGCGATATCCAATGAATGATATTTCCACCTCCGGGGAGTTTTCTCGAACGCTTCAATCGAGCTGCTCCCATTTCTATGAGTGCATCGTTTACGCTTCGAAGATGTCGTCGTCGATCTTCCGGCTTGATTCCGAGTTTATCGAAAACATCGTTTATCGAAAATACTCCAGGATATTCGGAGGAGTCTAATTGATGAAGTCGGACCAGTTTCGAAATAGCCGAGACAAGAGGATTCTCTCTTTGATACTCTCTCGACGCTTTGATTCGGAGAGTCTCTTCTTCTTCGTCGAGCCACCAGATCGAGCCGGATTTATACGCTCGAACCGCAGCTCCCCAGAGAATTCTTTTGTGTTTCGAGAGAAACTCTCGGTCCAGAGTATCGACATCGACTATCCAGAATCGACGAGAACCGGTCGCATCCGAGAGAGGAGTCGCGTCGTTCGTCGTCGCGACTAATACACTTTGTCTCGGTCGACGGATAGGGAGTCGACCATAAGGCTCGCGATAGACATCTTCTCGACTCGAAATCCAGGCTTTGACGAGTTCGTGTTCTCTCTTCGTGAACGATGCGAGCTCGGAGATCTCATAGATCCATGAACGGGCTAATTGAGCATAAGAATCCTTAGAATTCAAATCGAGATGAGAATCGGAGAAATGACCGTCGGGCGCGAGTAATTGAAACCCGCTCGACTTTCCGACGCCCTGAGCTCCGACCAGTGTTAAAACCGTATCAACTCGGCATCCAGGATTATAAGCGCGAGCGACCGCGGAGATCATAAACTTTCGACAATACGCTCGATGGAGTTCGGAATCCTCCGCTCCGAAAGCGACGACGAGCCAATCGTCGAAGAGGTTCTCTCGATCTTCCGTATTCTCGGCGCAGTCGTCGAGATACTCGATCAATGGATTTCGCTCGTTCTTGTCAGCTTCTAGTTGTACAGCTTCGAGAAGAATTCCGACAGAATACTCGATTCCGTATTGATTGACGATCCACCCTTTCAAAGAGATTAGATCTCGGTCTTCAATCGCTCGATTACCTTCTTTCAATTCTCGAAGACGAGAGTCCCACCAATACCGATTGCGGATTCTCTCGTCCATCCGGAGAATTGTTTGGAGATTCGCGAAGTTCGAGAAAGGTTTTCCGCTCTTTGGATGGACTTCGAGTTCGACGATGACTTCCGACGGGACTGGTTCAGGAGTCCATACCATCGGACGATAGGTCACTTTCTCCGACTCGCATCGAAGGAACGGTCGGCCAGTCGAATCGAGTTTGAGAAAGGCAGACTCTTTCGATTTTCCCTCATGAAACGGACACTTACATTTAATCTTATCGGATGAAGTCAAACCGCGAGAGATCTCGTCGAGAGTTCCTCCGAGTTCCGGCATATCGACCATTGACCAATCGATATCCGTTCTCGCTTCTTTAATGTCGGAGATTCCTCGGAAGGTCTTCGACTTTGATTTCGGATCGAGTTCGTCGAGAGTATACAGATTCGACGGCTCTTGAAAGATAAGCTCGACCGCTCTCGGCTCTCGAACTCTTCCGGCTTTCGTATTGAATGATCCAGGAGGTCGAGACAATCTCTCTCCTGTGTTCGTGACTTGTTGATCGGCGAGAACGAGAGAGCGAACGAGTCTTTTGTTTACCTGTTGAATCTCGGCGAGTCGATAAGTCTTTCGATCTAACCAGAAATAAAAGTGAAGACCATAACCAGAAGAGACAACCGTCGTCGGATTGTGGCCGATTTGATTCCTCGCGATGTCGAACAAATCAATCAAGTGCTCGTCGATGGTGTCGTCTTCGAGGAGATAGAGCTCGTCTTTCGAGATTTCGAGATAGTCGACGAGATCGAAGTCGAGGAAGACGCACCCAGCGCCGAGACAATTCTCTTTCTTGATCGGAGCTTCGTTCGACTCGAACCAGCCGGTCGAAGTGTAATCGTCTCCATGTAGAACGCGAGATCGATAATAGTTGGAAGAAGGGGATTTCGGCAAGTGCGAGAGAGAGATCGGCATCGAAGGCGGCTCCTGTATGATAGTGGGACGGCTCGAAGAATAGCGGGGCGGAAATAAAAGGGGAGAGCGACTCCCCAGCCCCACCAAAGAGCCGAGATCAGTGTAACACGATTCGACTGCAACGGTCAACCGTGTATTGATGTGTACAAATGTGTACAACTTTTTGATAGCCTGTACACGGCAAAAAGAGAGATTCGAAGTCGGATATCCTCTTCCGTGTTTATATGTGTTTATCTCTCTCTATACAGTTTGAATATAATAATAGAGAGAGGTAGTATATAGAGAGGTAATAGAAATATATTTGTATACTGTATATGTATAGGAAAGAGATACACACGTATCAACACGGACGCTCTCAAAATCTAATTAACATAGTTCGAACGCTCTCTTTTGTTGTGTACAGACTAAAAAGAGAGATAAACACGCTTTCGAGGCTATTTCGCGAATAACATCGTTCGAACGCTCTCTTTTTGCCGTGTTTATCAAAACAAGAGAGATACACACGTTTTGGACTCCTGGTCGACCATCCCGACGATTTAAGCTCGAAACAGGACAAAAAGACTCTAAAAGAAAGAAAAGCTTAATTTTTTATTGAACGAGGCGTTAATTTAGTGAATCGACTTAATGTATAGAAAGAACCTCTCTTTTCGTCGGTTCGTTAGTGTTAAGCTCTCGATCAATAAAAAACTAAGCAAAAGATATCTCTCTAATCTATAAAATCGAGCGTTATTCCTCGTCGAACGCTCGTTCTCGTTGATTCGTTAGGAAATCGGACTTTTCAAACCCTCATGTAAAACATGCGATGTGAGCTCGAACGAGTTATCGCGTTGATATGTCTCGACCGAAAAACAAGAAAGATCAGGTCGTTCGATTGATTCCGGCTCGGCCTATTGAACGCGAAGACTGGCTCGATGACGAGGCGAAACAGCTTCTTCGACTCGGAGCGATGAGGTTAATGCGCGAGGTCGCCGGAGTAGATGACGAGGGAAATCCGCGAGAGATGAACTCTCGGAGCGCGAAAGAAGCGATAGTCGCTCTCTCTTTGTTATTCGACCGTGTTCC
>Ga0080013_1001574_pt1 | contig 29715 bp, 36 predicted proteins | sample ETNvirenome_6_85_FD_69236 | JGI IMG/M metagenome (GOLD analysis project Ga0080013, IMG submission 69236) | Marine viral communities from the Pacific Ocean - ETNP_6_85 (SPADES assembly) (version 2) | ecosystem: Environmental > Aquatic > Marine > Oceanic | place: Pacific Ocean | collected 2013-06-19 | reverse complement strand
TGTTGATAATGCAAATGGTTCAGCTCCTGCATTACCCATATTGAGGACAGCATGGTTTCTACAACAATCTTGCCAGTATACTGTATAATATCCATTCTGATAAAATGTAATTGTGTCAGTATAGGTATAAACTTCAACACCATAAGCGGCAGATACCCCCATTACTAAACCACCTGACATTAAATCAGCTAGTACAGTTAAAGTAGTTATAGGTGTGATTACTCCAGCACTATCTCTAGTAATTTGGAACATTGCATGATTTACCATTGGTATTCCCATTGTATCTCTATAGGCTGTTAATTTGATTTCATATTCATAACCACCAAGATTTGTAGCTACAATTTGTCCACCCATAAGGTGTGAAGCGAATGTTGATAATGAAATCAACCCTATTAATAAAGTTGTAAATAATTTTTTCATATGTTATTGTGTTTTAAGTATTTTATTATGATTAATGATATACATTCCTTTGGGTAAGTCAATAAAATCACATTTCCATTCCCTTCCTAGTATATCAAATATTCTATTGTCAATGTATTCCATTTGACTTATTTCTTCAATATCTGTTGTTGTAGAAAAGATATGAATAATTGGATTAGAAGTGCACCCATTAACATCTGTTACAACAACCGAATAACTTCCACCACCGGTGGGGGATATGCTTTGAGTAGTTTCACCTGTACTCCATAAATAAGTATAAGGAAGAGTCCCGCTAAAACCATTTGCTGTAATTATGTTGCCATTTTGTGTTATTGAGGCTGTAAGTAAAGAGCCAGGGTATGCTGTAAAAGTTGTAAAATTGTTTGTTAAATCATCATCAATAGTACCATTTGGTGCGCCAATCCAGATATTAATTGTTTCATAACCATTTAATCCTGTAATAGTTGGTAGAATAATGTTTGCAGATTGGTATGTTTGTAAATTACCTGTCCATGATATTGTACTGTCAAATAAAAATATAGTGGGTTGCATAACTGTAGTAACTGTAACTCTAATGCTATCTAAGGATGCTAGTGTGTTGATTCCATTGTTTTGGACTGATATAACAGGGGTTATACTACCTTGACAAGTACTGTTAGGCCCGAAATATTGAAATATCTTTGGGTCATTTGAAAGAAATGCTGCAGGGTTACAATTCATAAGACTATATGGGTTTGGGTCTTGTCCTGCTTCTATTAGTGTTCTATCTGGACAAATCATGTAGATAGTAGGCCAATATCCAATATCATATGCTGAGGTAACTGCATCATTATTTACAGTACCATCTGTACAAAATATAGGATATGGAGTACCTGTTACCCAATCTCCTTGTGTACTACTTCCTACTCCATTTAATTCTGCTAATGTGCCTTGGTCTCCTTCTATCATAAAGACCATAACATCGTTAGTTGGGTTTAGGACTACATTTGGGAATCCAGTAGGCCCATGATGTATATATAAATCTTCTAATGCACCACTAGTATGATAAGACCAACAAGGACCACACCATATTGCTGAAAAGTCTAAAAATACAGTATAACCATTATCTAAATAACTATATAGATTATGTGCTGTACCATTGATGTCAGTTAAAGTCCAATCAGGAGCTGTACTTCCATCTGGTAATTGTGCATTAGCTTTATTTATAAAAAATATTGATAGTATTATTATAAGTGATAATGCACACAATACTTTGAATACTTTGTTTTCGTGTTTCATTTTATTTTGTTTTAAATATTTTATTACCATTAATAATATATATACCCTTTGGTAAATCACCGAAATTACATTTCCACTCTCTTCCTAAGATATCATATATTCTATTATTCTCAGGTTTCACGTAAATAATTTCATTAACATTTACCGTAAAATTGCCTGTCTCGAATTTAACTTCTTCTTTAGAACCAAATTCTCCTCCTTGTACTATTATATTTCCTAATGCATCAGTTATAGTATACCCTCCGTTTCCATGATTACAACACATACCCTCTCCATAGGAATCCTCAATTTTAAATGTTAAACATGTGTTTGCTGGTAAAGTTCCCATTACTGGTGTCTGAGTTTGTATGCCTGCTGAACTTAAATTACTATAGGGTCCTCCTGCCATATAACATAAATTGTCATCACAAATGGACCAAGTAGTTTCGGAACCATACATATCGGTTACTATTGTTATAGTAATATCTGTATGGATATTCGTTATTGGAGCAATTACTTCTATATCTTCTTCATCTCCGTTAGGTCTAGTGTCAGCTATACCATTTGGTAGAACAACTTTTGCTGTCCATATACCCGGAGTTGTAATTAAGTAATTTAAGGTTACTAATGTATGTGCAAATGGTGATAAATTTCCTTGCCATTGTTGTGTATGAACTAATGTCCCATTTGGGTCTCTTAGTTCTAGTGTAGCAGATGTAAGATTAACATATGCACCTGCATTATATATTTCTAATTCTGGTTCATTACCTGACGAACATATTTTCATCCCTTTATGTAATAATAAAGTAGCGTCTGGATTTTGGTATTGAAAAACTGATGAACAATTGAGTACATCATTCCATAATGTCCATTTTTCATTTCCTAGTGCTGGATTTGGTCTTTGAATTTCTGGAGCTACACCACTTCCACAATGTAAAAATAGTGTTGGGTACCCCACAAGTGAGTAGTTACCTGCTACCATAGCACCTTGTCCATAAGGGCCAATAATAGGATAGTCTACTCCGGTAACCCAATCCTTTTCCCAAATACTATCACTTCCATTTAATATAGATACTGATGAGTTTGCGTCTCCATCAACCCAAAATACCATAAATTCATCTGTTCCATTAGGACCAAAATCGTGATATAACTCTTGCATTACATGTGTTAAGTGTAATGTCCAACAAGGACCACACCAATGTGCTGATATATCTACTAATACTGCTTTATTTGAGTGGTTGGAGAGGTCGTGAACTGTACCATTTATATCTGCAGCCGACCATGTTTGTGAGTAGGTTGTTAATGTTATTATACTTAAAAGTAATATTAATAATTTTTTCATAGGTCTTCTTTATACGATAATATGAATAATTTGTTACAATTTCTATCTTACCCCTACTATTGTTTTTTAATATATTACATAATTAACTCCTACAGAAAAATCATGCATTAAAAATCTTCCATAATTATTTCATCTATCTTGTCCTGTACTTCTTCTTGTGTTGCTCCCATTTTAAATCTTAAACAAGCTTGGAATCTTTTAACTTCCTTACCATTAACAAATATAATAATTGTTGGTACGACCACTATGCTAAACTCTTTTTGCCAAGAACCTTTATCAATCAATATTCTTTTTGTTCCTACATCTGTTAAGTCGTGTAACCAATCTACATTATTTTTTTCGTTCCAGCTTGCATTAAATTCTACTACACATATATCTTCATCACATGTATATGTTTGTGCATTTGCTTTGCTCATCCCGCATACTAATAGAAAAAATAGTATTAATAAATAACCACGCATTAACTTCCATATTGTATAATCTTTATTCATCATAATAATCTAACCTCTCTATTATCTGTTGTACTTGTACCTTAATAATATCTACATCACTTTGTGTATTTTGTATTATTGTATACATGCTATCTTGATATTGAATATCTTCTTTAGTTGGTATCCACATTTCTTCTTTACCATCTTCTACTTCTTCTACTTCTTCACCTGACCATACGCTAGCTAATATAAGGCTACTAAATAATATTACAACTATAACCAATATTGATTTACGAGATGTTAAACATACATTAGTGCAAAATATTTTATTTAATTTTTTCATAATATTACTTTAATGCATTCGGTCTATTTTATCGTTTAATTTTTCAAGTTGAATTTTTATTTCTTTTACATCTTCTTGAGTAGTCATAATTGTTTGACGAACTAATTGGTCTTTCATATCGAATTCCATTCTAGTAATTTCAGGTTGTGGTGGTTCTGGAAGTAATTTTGCTTCTTCAATATCTGCTTGTAGCATAAACCACATACTAATAACTGTGGCCATTGCAGCTCCTATCGCAAGTAAGGTTTTTATACTTACCTTAAATCCTGTATTTTCATTTAATTCTTTTGGCATTTTATATCTCTTGTATTTATTTTTAATCTAATGAACCATGTTCCCCACTTCTCATTCGTTCTGCGAATTCCTTAGAACCTGGCAATTCAAATGAGATATAGTATGGATGTTTATCATAATCTTTATTTACTGTTCCAAAATAAGAATTTATAGAGTATGACAAAATATCACCCCTTCTTGTCATTGCTATTATTATATCTTTTGCCCTTCTTTTCCAGGACTTATCCGTACTCGGATATAATTTTTCTGTACTAGGATTAAATAATTGTATTTCTGTAGGAATACTTAATTCTTCAATGGTGTCTGGTAAATTATCAATAGCATTTAATGCTTCTTTATAATTATCAGTTTTTAACTCATATGGATTAATTCTCCATTCTTCCACATCACCTTCTCTATGATAAGTGCCTTTATGTGTTTCCCTTAATACTTTCTTAATTAATTCTTTCATCTTTTATAAATAATTAATGTTTTTTGATTATTATCATAAAAAGCTACCGGTTTATTTTGAAGATTAAAGGTTACTCCATCTTCATTTCTATCAAATTTATCATACTCTACATTCATGTCCCATAATATCTCTTCACCTCTCCACCAATCCTTTACTCTGGGTTTTATAAGTTCTATATCCATTCCACGATGTACTTCGGGCACATTACCATCATCAGAAGTTTCTCTTTCCATAGCAACAGGTTTACCTTCATCATCTGGCCAAAATACTTTTTGTTCCTTGATAACTTTTTGTGGTAGTTTCCCTTCATTAATAATAGACTCATTAATTGCCCTTTTAATAATGGTTATCAATTCTGATTCTCTTAATTTAATTTTTCGCATATTTTACTTTAGTTATAAATATCATGTTTTTAACAAACCTGATAATTATCATTTGGTATTGTCAATAATAAATAATTTTATATATTTTTATTAAACTACTACATAATGAAAGCAAATGAATTTATTTTTTGGTTAAGGGGAATTATGGATTCCACTCAATTTATGCCAACTAAAAAGACATGGGACACTATTACAGACAAATTAAAGGAAATCGAGCCTTCAGATGAGTCTTGTCTTGAAGAAAGGTATAAAACATATTTGGTAAATCCTCCACAACCTTATAAAATAGAAAGAAAGGATAACGAACCGCCAGAGATACTTTGTTAATTAAGAAATATTTATTATCTTTATGATAGTGTTCTTTGAAAATATGGGGATGACTGGAATTGATTGGCATCAGTCGATTAATGTCAGCACGTCAAGCCTGAATTAAGCTTGTAAAACTGATTCATAATTTCTAAACGGAGACGTATTAGATACCATGGCTACTCTTGGACTTGTTCGAGAGGGGTCAGAAGTTGTAGCGTAACTAGATTACGAGATAACTCCGATTCAATTAAAGTGGATTTAAGATTTGTGGCTTTAATATAGAATCGTCATTCACACAAATCGAACCCACCTTTAGCTGTCTGGGTGGTTAAATATAAAACAGCCTAGATTATCTTAAGTGTTGTTTATTCTGTAGGGATAGTCGAGAGTTTAGAATAAACTAAGCGTGTAGGATAGATGTTAGTTGTCGGTGAACAAGACGAGGGTTCGAAACCCTCCATCTCCACCAAAAAAGAAAAGGTCCGAAAGGACCTTTTTTATCATAATTTATTTAGTTATTCCTGCCATGACACTTTGTACTATGTCATCATACCATTGTTTAGACCCACCTTGTGAACTACCTTGTGAAGGTTTACCAAGTTCGTCTTTAACGAATCCCATAGCTTTACTTCTCCAATCTTCACCTGTCTTTGTTTTCTTATCTGATTGTTTCTTATCACTCATTAAATCACTAACTTGACTTTTCTTTTCACCTAATTTACCACAAACCATTTCTCTTAATTGGGTTTCTATATTTTGTTTCATTTCAGTACCCTCAATAGTTTTTGCCACAACATTTCTAATTCCATTTGTCATCTTTCCTGCATCAGGCATTACCATCTTAACTCCAACATCCATTAAATATTCAATTACACCTTCAGACAGTACACCCACTAAGTAATCACAATTTAATAATTTAGGAAGGTCAAAAAATCCAACGTTACCTAAAGGAATTGCTATAGCAGCTTGCAATTTTGGGTCTTTTATACCCATAAAACCAAGTATCCATTTCCAAATACCTTCACGAATCCATGAACCACCACCAGCAACAACTTCTATCTCTGTTAATAAAGAAGTATGTATTGTTAATGCTTCACCTAATATATTATCCGAATAACCTTGGTTTTTTAATTTTATAGTTTCATTCTTCCAAGCTTCAAATTTTATATCATTAGAACTTTTAGAATACTTTTCAAACAGTTTTCCGTATCTTCTAGATACCTTTCTAACTTTTGAATCAAAATTAGGGTCGCTTTTTTTCTCTCTTTCAAGTAGATGTTCTCTTGCTGTATCTTCAATTAATTTAATTAATTCTGATTCGGTTAATGTTAATGTATTGTTCATATTATTTAAAATTTCATTTATTTTTATTCTTCTTGTGCTACGTTACCTCTTCCTTTTAAGTCATAACATTTCTTAACTCTTCTTGACTTACCACTTCTACCTACTCTATTTAATCCAAAATTATAAGAGTTGTAACATTGTGCTAAAGAATTTTTATTTATATTTTTTACACCCATTTTACATCCTGCTGCAGCAGTTCCAATTAATTGAATACATTTTAATTTTGTTGGTTGTTGAGCAATTGCAGCGTTAAGTTGGTTTATTTGGTTATCGATAATTTCTGTATTAGTTTGTTCCATTTCATTCGCTACCAGATTTACATTTTCTTCATCTTCTACTGTTGCTACTTGTTCTACTTGTGTTACTGTTTCAGTTTCAGTTGGCTTAACAGGTTGTCTAGCGTTTGTAATTAGAGTAGCAGTTTCTTGGTCTACAATACCTGTAACATTTAATCCATTGCCATTTTGATAAGCTCTTACAGCTTTATATGTTACTGGTCCAAATTTTCCATCTACTGGTGCTCCCACAACACTTTGTATTGCACTTACTGAGTCTCCTTTATGTCCTGTTTTAATTACACCTTTACCTGCTACTACATCTGCTAATGAAGGAGCTACAGTATAAACTGTTTGTGCTGTAGTTTGTGTTGTTTCGGTCTCAGTATCGCTTGCTACTGGTTCAGGTAAATCTAATACCATTTGTCCAAACTCTATAGAGTTTTGTTCTTTTATAAGTTTTCTATCTTTTAATATATTACTTAGTTTACGACTCTCTTTTATTTCCATATCTAAATCATCACCAACCTCATCAAAAGCTAATTCGTCTCCAGAACAAGAATAAGTCCCAACCGGTGTTACCTTGCCATCACTAGCAGGTCCTTTATATCGATATTTACCACTATGACTAAATCTTGCCATTGCATCCCCAATTTTAATTGTTACTTGTTTGTCATCACTTGACCATTTAGTGTCATATTCTCCACTTTGTGCTGTTGCAACTACACATGGATAATTTTTCCACATTTCTAAAAAAGCAGCACCTCTTATGTCATCTTCTGTTGGTTCCATGTCCTCCGCAACTAAAGCTTCCCACTCTTCAATAGTGTTTACTTCTTTTCCATCCCAAATTAAAACTGGTTTATTTCCAAGTTGGTTTTTAAATCTATTTTCTTCAGACCCAGTTAATTCATCTTCTATCCAAGCAGACAAGTCTCCTCTAAAACTAGATGGCCACATCCCCTTCTCTATCCCAAATGCTGAGTGTATTCTAGATACGTCAATTAAACTAGGTGCTAAATCTATAGCATCTATAATTCTATTCTCATTAGTACCTCCACCATACATAGCTGTTAATAATTTATCAGCTATTTGTGTAGCCTCAGTAGATGAAATCATATCTAGTTTAGTTAAATCTTCTTTTTTCATTACAGTATCAAAAGCCTCCCAAGTATCATTGTTCATGGAAAAATCCCAAGCTTCTTGGCCACCTTGTAATGTTTCATTATCTTCCGACCATGAACTCATAAGAGCTCCAGCGGTACCACCAATAAGGCCACCAATAACAGTACCAATCCCCGGCATAATCATACTACCTACAGCAGCACCTGTAGCTCCAAACCCTACTATATTACCAACTGCTTGTACTCCAGGGTCTGCAGATGTTTCACTTGCAATTAATCCTGTAATACCTACTATTGAAGCACCTTTTGCAAATTTAGCTGTTTTCATCCACTTTGGTAATCCTTTACCCCATCCACCAGCAGATGCGGCACTACCTTTTGTTCCAGCTCCTATTCCTTTACTTAAATCAGACCCAGTTCCTGCTACTGTTTTAACAGTTCCAGCTGCAGGATTTACTGTTGCTCCTGCAGGCCATCCGCCTTTAGGTGCGTTGAACATTCTTACACCTCCTTTCGTGTAAGAACTAGCACCGATAGCGTTTAGTTCTGCTTCTGTTGCTGCAGCCCATCCACCTGGTGGTGGTGTTTGTTCTAAAATAAGTGTAGGTTCACCTGGCATATAATCTGTGATTTCATTAAATCTTTGTATTTCTTCTAATAATTGTTTTTCGTCGTTCATTTCCATGTATTTTTTGTTCTATATGTTATTTTTATATAAATATGTTCTATCGTACTTAAATTCATGTTTTTAACTCAGTGGATTGGCTTTTCCTCGAGATAAACTATAACTATCCGCCCAATGGGTAACACCTATAGGATTTGCGGACCCTCTTGTTAGTCCGGTTTCCCATTTACTCGCTCCTGTTCCACCAGCATCAGATACTCCAGTATCGACCCCACCACCTTCTATACCTACTTCTTGTTCATCTAATTCTGCAGTTATACTAGACTCGTCCACAAACTCATCATATAGTTCAATCAATTCCAAAGCTTCTCCTGCTTTAACTAATGCGTTAGGTACTGATTCTAAACCAATACTATTCATTACTCCACCTGTTTTATTAAGTGCATTTTTTAATGATTCTGGCACTTTATCTAATATTTCACTAAATTCTTCACCTATTTTTTGTACAACTGTTGCATTTAAAACTGCATTAGTTAGTACTCCTCCACCAATAAAGGAAAGAGTAGACCCTACCCAACTCCCCGGCATTGCTTCTACTAGTCTTTGACCTAAATCTACAGTGTCCATTACTACATCATCAGAATAATCTAATAATTCATCCCTATAGGTTTGGGCTTCTTTCTTAAATTTAGGTATGGTTTCCTCAATATTATCCACACCAATCTTTAATTCTCTTAAATTCTTTATCATTGCTGGTATAAGTACAAACAGGTCTGGTCCATCAACACCGCCAATTAATCCCATTGCTAAATCTCCAGTAACGTCACCTGCTACATCTCCGAAGAATGATTCTTTAAGTAATTTTTTTATTTGTCCCTTACTTAACATGTGAGTTTTATTTTTCTATCATTTGGATATCTAATGATGCTGTAATTTTTACATGTCCGTCATTAGTTTTCCATTTCCACGTCTTTTTAAGTTTATCGTCCTCTACATTTTCAGTAGTTCCAATATCTCTTAAAGTAAAAGCACCTGCTGTAGCTTCCATATGGTTCTTAATTTCAGTAAACACTTTTTCTGCTAAAGGATGGGAGGTTACCATCTCAGTAGTTGCAGTGTCTCCTGAATCTTCTGGGATATCTACTTGTTCTTTTATAACTCTTTGAATTAACTTTATTAGTCTTTTTTCGGTGATTATTGTTTTATTCATTGTTCTTCATTTTTTGTACTAACCATTTATTAATGTGTTCGGCTATTTTTTTATTTACTTTTTTATTTATTGTCTCATTTAGATAGTCTTCTTCTTCATCCATATCTACAATTATTTCTTCTATTAACGTTGTTTTAAACTTATCCCTAACTAATTTAGCTGCACGTAATATATTATGTGGGTCCTCATTTACTTTTTTATTTAAATAACCCTCTATATTTTCATAAATATCTACCTCCAATTCAGGCAATACATTTTTTCCTTCAGCTTTTAATTCTCTTATAACTGATTGTAAGTGGTCTGTTAATGTTAATCTCTTTTTCATTAAAACTTTTTATATAAATATTTGGTTATTCCATAATATTTTTTTATCTTTGTATTATCATTTTGTCTAACTTAAAAATATTAATACCATGAAAATTCTAAAGTACCTTATTGTCCTCTTCACTACTATAACTATCTTCACATCTTGTGAAAAAGAAATACTTGAACCTTGTAACCCCCAACATAATCATCCACATGGAAATCACCCACCAGGAAATAATAATGGCAATACTACCATAGATGATGATTATCCTAATTTAAGTGGTGATTGGTTATTCGTTGAAGGCACAAGATATGTCCATACTGAAGGTATGAGTAGTAATGATACATATGAAGTAACCGACTATATGTCCGGTATTTATGAATATGTTTTTAATAATCCTGTATGTCCTTTGGATAGCATGAAAACTAATACAACTGTCTGGGAATTTACTTATTCGGACCTTTTAGTGGATTATACACATCAATATTATTATACTGTAGGTTTTCAATATCAGACAATAGAAATTAATATATCTAGTACAAAAAGAATATATACTTTATTGGATTATGACAATTATGACCAAACTTTAACCTTAAGAACCACAAATCAAGAATGGTTAGGAGACGAGGACTTTATTGATGCTAATAATAATGGTCAGTACGATATAGGTGAAACATTTACAGATTCCAATAATAATGGCATATGGGATATGGTACCGAAATATCAATACTCTATTCTTAAATTTTATAAAGGTAATTAATCTTAATTATTAATATTCATCATCTTGAAAATATTCTTCAGCCCTATCTTTCTCAGGGTCAATATTTTCAAGATGTTTTATGCATATATTAACTAAATCCCAATTCTCTTCTTCAACTGCAAGTTGTAATGTTTCTATAATTTCCCAAATTTCCATTTTATTTTTTTATAATGTTTATAAGTATATTTGTTCTTTATAAAAAACATATAAATTTATTTAATAATTTATTTTTTATTATTTAATTTTTCATATATTTTTAATATGAAAAATGATAAAGAAATATTAAGAACCAAAAAATGGTTAGTAGTAAAGCCACTAAGTTTAAAATCTAGTTTAAAGTATGGGCATAATACTAAATGGTGTACCTCCAGTAAAGAAAATCTTATAACTTTCTACAACTATTCAAAAGAAGGTATTCTTATTTACATTATAGAAAGAGAAACAGACACTAAATGGGCAGTATATTGGGAGATAAATGAGTTAGGTAAAAAGACCGAAATGTCCTGGTGGAATGCAGAAGATGATAGATTAGATTCCATGTTGATTCTTATTCCTGAGGATATAATGGATATAATAAAAAAAGAATTATTTCTAGAACCTAAACCTAATTTCTTTTATTTAAAAGATAACGAAAAAGAGAATTATTTAAAATTAAAAGAAATAGTTTCTAAAGAAAGAAAACGAGATGCTGATATAGACTGGGAAATACATAGAAACGATGGTGAGTATTGGGACCCATCAACATCTAATAGCACTTTCGATATAGATAAAATGGTCAATAAAACATTCGAACATAAATACATTTACGATACTCATGTAAAAATGTTAAAACAAATAGAACGGTCGGTAGAATCTAAAGAGGAGGGTAATTAAAAACATATTTGTTTCCGGAAAGTTCTTGTTTAGGGTATTCGTTCCTAAATGCTATAGCCTCCCCATCTGCATCTGGACCAAATATAAAGTGGGTTACGCCTGGGTACTGATGTATCCATCCGGAATGGACAATCCACTTTCCATCTTGTTCTTCTACCATACTTAACGGTTTAGCTTGGTAGGTGTGTTCTTCTCCAGTTTGATTATTTACGACACTCATGTCCACCCCTCCTAAAGCGTCCTCCATTATTCCTGGTTCTGATTTATATATTACGGACCAATCATCACCATACAAATTCTGTAAAGGAGTCACCACATTCTTCTCATTATTTCTACCGTTTTTCCAAGTACTTTGATTTGCTTTTACCAATCTATTAAATAATTCACTATTGAAACCAAAAATATCATGTTTATTATTTTCTATCCAATCGGTAAATTCATAAATGTTAAATCTGCATGGGAGGTTATTGTCTCTAACATATTTTTCATACTCACGTACCAATATACCTCTTACCACAGGATTTGTATTGAAGAAATTAATTATTGACCAACCATGTGTGGTTCCGTCAGCTTCTGTTCCTGAAATATTTATAAACCCATTCTTTATATGTGCTGGGGTTGGTTCGTTTTTTCCTGCAATATTAGAAGAATAGATATGCTTCAAAGCACTTTGTATCGCAACAAAGGTTTGGTTTCTATACTCACCTTTTCTATCCCATCTCCTGTCACTAAGTACGGAATTACTAAACTCACATTCTTGGGTGGGGTCTACAAAATCTAATATCCGATTTAATTCATCTCGTGTGTTATTATTATAATTAACTTGTAACCCCCCAAATTTTGCATTCTTTACTTCTAGTGCACTTAAAGTTACATCCCCATTAGGTCCACTTAATATAACCTTTTCTGTATCTGGAGCTTTAGTATCGTCGGTTCCTTTAAAATACACATATTCTTTATCTCCATATGTTTTAGGGGGGGTGACCGATTTATAATTAATTTCTTGTTGTTCGTCTAGTTGGTGGGGCATATTTACTTTTCTCCACACATCAACATCAGGCAATAAAGGAACTTCCTGAAACTCTGGGTTGTCGGGATTATCCATATTCATAATCCATTTAACTACTATTTTTTCTCCTATGGTTCCCACATCCGCAAAACCCATTACAATACCTCTTGTTTGTACTGGTACTGGATGATATGGGTCGTCCATATAAATTAATTCTATTACATCACCAGGTTGTACTTCTGGATTTAATAGTGGTTTTTCTTCCGTGATAGGCATTTTAGTAATAACTAACCTAGTTGTCTCCTTAAGTGTGTGAGTTCGTAGATTATCTTTTTCTTCTTTATTTTCTTTTAGTAAATTACACCCTACTTCTTTCCACCATATAGGGTTATTTTCCATTAAGGTTTTCATAACACTTTCTGTTGTAATAGGAGATGCCAGAGGAATCAAATCCAACTGGTCTGGTTCTAATAACACGTCCACTGGTAATCCCATTTCATTTTTAAAATATAAAATCCGGTCTCTTAAGCCTAAATAATCTTCTCTTAAGTGAGGAAAATCGTCTAAACACTTACCAGTACCAGTAGGGTCTATTCCATTCTCACCACAATAATGTCTAAATTCATCTATTATGTATTCTAATACTCGATATAATAATGTAGCTTCTACCCAATTCATGGCAATCTGTCCATCACAAGTTGTACAACCTATACTGTATGTAAGATGTGAATCGATGAAGTGTAATAATCCTAATTTTTTTCCTTCTTGTACAGCGTCACTTACTATTTCTACAGCATCTACGAACATTACTGAGGGACTAGACAAAGTTTCATTAGTATAAGATGGATGGTATGTTCTATATAATTGACTATAAATTGCACTTTTCCATTCAGGCCAAAATGACTTAATAAATTTGTTAGCCATATCTCTATCCATAAATTGTTGTTGTGTTTCTTCCATTATTAATAAATACCATTGGACTTCTTTAAGTAAATGTAATATAATTAAAGTATGAATAAAGATATTGTATTATGTTTAGTATTGTTATGGTTTTCTCAACTCGCAGTATGGTTTCAATTAAATGGACAGTTTGTATGGAAATGGTTTGATAAAAATCCTTTGTGGCTATCTCTCGCAGGCATACCTATAAGTTACGGTTTTATCTTAGCTACAAAATATGGGTATGTCGGGTTCGGTAATGTGCTATGGGCACAACGTTTAATTGGCTTTGCATTGGGTATAATATCATTTGCTTTTTGCACTTATTGGTTTTTAGGGGAGGGCATAACATCAAAAACATTTGTCTCACTAGTACTGGCAATGGGATTAGTTTTAATTCAAATTTTTTGGAAATAAATTATTCTTTTAGAGCAGCTTTAATATATTTATAGATGTAACTAGTTAAATAAACTTTTGAAAAAAAGGGAGAGTATCTAAGAAAAAAAAGGGGACCGAAAGGTCCCTTTTTTTTGTGTAACAACAAATATGTTGAGTGGAAAGTATCTTACCGTATTTTTGGTAATTACAAAGATAAATATGCCTTTAATTACGATAAGTCAAAAAACTAGTGTGGTATGTCTCAAAAAACTAAAAATTTTACACTTTTAATCCTCTTTGTACCTCATAATAAAACTTATCACAAGAATAGTATAGTTTTCTAGCTTTACGTTGTTGGATTAATTTTCCCATAGCTACAGACCTGTCTTGTTCATTCCATCCTATGGACACTATTTTTGTAGGTTTCTTTTTCATACTACAAAGATAATAAAAATTTTTGAATTAACCTAACTATTTTTAAGGTAATCTCTTCATCCATCCATTAACGTCTTGGACGAACTCCCACATGCTTTCTTTTTTGATGTTAGTTTTGACTTGTTGTAAATGGTCTACCACTAAACCTAACCTATCATTGATTTTACCGTGGTTGTCTCCTTGAATATTAGGTCCACCATATCCACCATAATTCATCCCAGGATTGTTTAAGGTTGCCCATTCATTTAAATTTCCTTTGTTATTAGGAGAATGTGCATTTCTTATTTGTTTCTTTTCTTCGTCTGAAGAATTATAAGTTTTAGGGTTTTGTTTATACTCATTAAACTTATGTCCCTCCCAAAGTGGATGATTGTAATTCATAGTTCTTTTTTATTATAAATAGTGACAAATAGGTAAAAATTTAGTATATTTAGGTATGTCAATCTATAAGGAAATCTATATTAAGGGATATAGGAGAAAAGACGGTACTTGGGTTTCACCACATACACGAACTATAAAAGTAGGGGGTTATGGTCCACGAGGTAGTTTATTCTCTTATAGGACTATTAATCCTATGCAATTATGTATGGATTTCTCTGGTAAAACAAATACTAACATTAAAAAATAATAACATGAAAAAATTCTTTTTAGTTGTAGCTTTAATATTAAATTCCTTTATAAGCACCTCTCAAGGTCTAATAACAAATATAAACCAAATATGTGATTCCTTAGAATTATATCCCTGTTCACAAGGAATTAATTATATTGACCAAGGTACAAATGCCTACCAATTAATATTTGATGTTCAAGTTAATAACCTTAATATAGTTTATACCCATAATTCCTATTGGTTGGTTACTAATTTAGAAGGGGACACATTATTTGAAGATTCTACAGGCGCTCCTTTTATTCCTATTTCCAGTACTTTAGATACTATAATAATATCTTTAACTCTTGAGGTTATTCCGTCAATAGGTGAAGCAATAATGTGCACTGTAGCGGATACTATGTATTATAATAACAATACTGGATTATGGACTACTCTTATTTATAATAGTATTACTTATATTACTGAATATGATTTTAAACCTATAACTAATAATAAATTTTTTGATATATTAGGTAGGCCCATTAAAAATTATTACTTGATTCCTAACAATTCTATTTATATTCTTAATAATAAAAAATATATAAAAATAAAATAGATGAAAAAAATATGGACAGTATGGAAGTTCACTATAGGGTCTTTTAGTGATGAAAGAACAAAAGACCATGATAATACAGTAGCAATACTAAGAACTATTATTGTAGCAGTAAATGTTCTTACTTGCTTAATGATAGTAGCAAACATAATACATAATTGGTAATAAAAATAAAATAAATGAAAAAAACAATTAAAACTATTCGGTTGAAAGACATTCGAATGACTGCTGACCTAATTTATCTTTTACAAGAGGAACATGGTGATGGATTTGGTCGTGAAATGGCGAGACTAACAACTGAAGGAATCCTACAAAGAGGTGGTGAAGAAGACATACCTAAAGTAAGTGAAGAAAAACTTGAACAATTAATAAAAGAAGGTAAAAGTATTTTTGATGACGAATTAGAGCAACTAGAAGATTCTATGAGAGTTGATGGTTATCTCCCGGAAGAACATTCCTACCTGAAGGTATACAGGGATAATTATTTAGTTGATGGAGGTAAAAGATTTTTTGTATTACAGAGACTATTTCATGATGAGTACCAAATAGACGTAGAAGAGCTTACAATATAATTAAACTAATACAACCTCTACCTTACAAAATTGACCCCAGTATTTACTGGCTTCCTCATGATAATACTCCCAAAGGAATTCTATAACCTCAAATTGTTCTTGCGTATAATTTTGATGTGAACTTAATTTATTTCTTGCACTTTCTGGGAATAATTCTTGTATATATGGGATTTCATTATCTTGTAGCTCAGGAAATGGGTCAAAATCACCATTTTTATCTATCAATACTCTAATGTCCCAACAAGCATAACCATGTTCGCCGAAATTTTCTGACTCGTCAAACATATAGTCATAACCAATAGGTTCCACTTTAAATTTTAAATGGTACCACCCACCTTCACTAGTTGTTTCCCATCCTTGTTTTGCAAATTCAGTATTTTCAACCCCACCTATCCATTCCAAAGCTAATACAGGATACAAAACATCACCTACATTACGAAAGTCACTACTATCCACATCCACGTCCTCTACAACACCAAAAAGTTTTAATGAATCATAGTCTGCTTTACCCAAAGAATCCCACTGTTTAAATAATTTTTCTTTTAGTTTAGGGCTTATGTATCTTGTAAAGTATGGGTTGGTGTCTGTGGTTGGGAATCCGTCAATATCTATATTAACTTGTTCTTCAATAACTGTTTCTTCTTCGTGGGTACCAAACTTTACCATGTCTATTATCTCTTGGTATTGGGGTGAATTTAATAACATTTTATATGAACCAGCGTAGGGCAAAATTTCATTAATTTGTGAAGGAAATTGTCTAACTTTCTTGTGTAACATTTTTATTTCTTCTAGTGTTGCTTGGTCCGCAAAAAATGCTACGTCTTGTGTAGTCAACCCACCAATTAAATGTAACATTGTATATAACCTATTATCTAAACCTTTAGGTAATTTTTTACTTATGACATGACCATAATATCCTTCTTCTTTTAATATGTCTAAATCGTAATTCATTATTTATAAATATTTTATATTGCATAAAAAAAGGGAAGACAACTTCCCTTTTTATATATATATATTATTTAAACTATCTTTTTCTTCCTTTACCTGTAATATTGTATCTTTTCTTTACTGCTCTTCTTCCAATTCCTCTTGGGAAATTGTAATCATAGAAACATGCCTGTAATTTAGGTAAGATTTCTGGTACTAAATTAGGTAATGCTCCATTTGCTGCAACTACTAATTGAATACATGATGTTTTATCTAACTTAGTCTCTCTAACGTCTTTTAAATATTCTAGAGTCTCTTGAGCGTCACTATCGGTAGTAATCTCTTTTTTAATAACTTCAACTTCGTCAGTAGTAACTTCTTCTGAATTTGGGTCATTGTTATCTATATCCGTATCATTTATAACTTCTGTCTCTGTATCTGTCTCAACATCTCCAACTGTACAAATTTCTGCTAATTCAGCTTCTTCTTTACAGAATATCCCGTCTACTTCTAATCCGTTTCTTCTTTGGTAAAGTTCTACAGCTTTTTTAGTGTTAGGTCCAAAAACACCATCTGTTTTAGCTCCTATGATTTCTTGTATTTTCCAAATTATTCCATCTTCATCTTTAATCACATCACCAAACTGAACACAAACCTCACCACTAAGTACATCCTCACAAGTGTAATCTTTTCTTGTATATTTAGGGCCACTAGGTTTTGTTGGAGTAACCACGTCAGTTTGTTGGTCAGTATCTACATCTCCTACTGGGTCATCAGTGTCTGTAGTGCCCTCAGGGTCACCGAAATCAATAAACACACCATCAATATTATCAAATTGTTCAAAGATTGTTTTTACTGATTCAGCAATATTTAAGTCACCACAATTATATGGGAATGGACCTTTTCTACAATCAGCAGCGACACATCCTCTTTTATATAGATAAGAATTTCCGTCTGGATAATAAACTAATTGGTCACCACTATCTAAACTATCAGATTTTGCTGCTTTTGTTTCATCTATTTGAATTATATGAACTCTTAAACCAGCAGAAGTCTTTTTCCAAGTACCTTTTTCACTTATTACACAAGATAGATTTTTTGGCCATCCTTCTACATTTTCTTCTACTTCTATTTCTTCGTCAGTTGATGGTTGAGTCCATCCATCACCACATGCTGCAAGATAAGCTAAAGCTTTTCTCTTCACACAACCATAGGTAGTACATCCATCAACAGGAACATTTGACCCCATATTGTCATCATCTGACCACCAACAGTAATCACCAGCTTTAGGTATGTCCCCCGCTAATGTATCTCCTCCGGTATGGTCACCATAATAGTCTTCAACTATGGCACAAATACTCTTACCATCAGGTGTAAATAGATTACGAATGAATTTTAAACTTGTGTAGACATTGTGTATGTCTTCATCATCTACACAAACATCCAATGCGTCTTCTAAAGCATGAGCCATTTCATTCCAGGAAGCATCAGGCATATCACTTACGTAATTTCCTGCAGAGTCTTTTGAATATGTGAAGTATTGCTTTCCATAATTTTCAAAGTCAATACTGTAACTACCTTCTCGTAATAATTTACTTTGTTGTGGCTTGCTAACACTTCTTCTTTCTTCAAAAAGCATGTTATTTTCAACAGAGGTTAATCCTCTATCGTATCCCATAAGTTTAGTGATATTTTTTATATCTTCGTTTAATTGTTTCGATTTGCCCATAATGTTATATTTTATTTTGTTTTATTCAATTATCTATAAATATACCTGTTATTATAAAAAGAGACTGGTATTTATCATATAAATAACTACGACTATGGATTATAGTACAATACCTAAACTTTTTGAACATGTGATAACTAGAGAGCTCCCTATTGAGGTTTTAGACGAGTTAGAACATTTAGAGGAAGAAGGCACCTTATCGGACCCTTCAAGTCCTGGATTAAACTATATGTTTACTGAAAAGATTAAAAGTGCTATGAGTAGGAGTGCAAAGCTATTTGGGATTAATTTATCGGGCTTTGAAAAATATAATCTGTCTCCTCAAGATGAGAGTTCTATATTAACTTCGTTATTATTACAAACTTACCCTAATTTTGATTTAGATTATATTGAAGAAGCTTTTGAACCTAGAGGGTTTGTTGTTGGGTCTGAAGATACTCCATTACCTTTTGTTGGTGGTAGTAGACAAGGAGAGTTAGATGGTCTATTTTATGATGACATAGAATCTGTGTTTGGTGAACCCACATGGGAAGGATTAAGTGGTGATGAAAAAGTTCAACTAGAATGGGACATCAAATTCGATAATGGTGTTAGGTCCACCATATACGATTATAAACAATATGATGTTGACCCATATGATATTGATTTCTGGAGTGTTGGGGGAAATAGTCCTGAGTCTGCTTTTGAGGTTTATAAATCTATGGGGTTAATTTAACAACCTTTATAAACGTACCCGCCTGCATTTGCACTTATGGGGTAAGAATCATTTATATGGTTACATCTACTTCTACATGCACTAACAGCGGAACATTCACCACTACAATACGCTCTTAACATTTGTTCCGCGTCCCAACCATATTTGGGCCCCATTTGATATAAGCATTTTGGGTATGAGTTTAGATAAAACATTCCTACCGCGTATTCTCTAGGGGTGTTCCACCCTCCTTGTCTTATAGGTGTAACTAACCCTTCTTTAAACTTTCTTGATGCCGCTCTATTCTGTACACTTTCACTTTCAGGTGAATTTAAGAATCTGAGCATTCCGTTTTTCCAATCTGAATGTTTCATTTCGTCACCATTATATGTTTTAATAGTGGCAATCATTTCATTCTCTGACTTACCAAAATATTTCTCAGTGTCCATTTCCTTATAAAGTTTTTTAAGACCTCGTTTAGTGAAATGTAAAATTCCTACCGCAGTATCACTATTGCTATCTAAAAATAAATCAGTGTAGTTCTTAGAACCTCCCGCAGAAATAGTGCCATTAACAATTTCAATAATTAAATTATCTGATATAGGTGCTTGTTCATTAGATTTTGCACCACTTTGGTATGACCCACCTGCTGTCGGATTGGGGTTTACGTTTTCAGTATCTTTCATTGCTGTCAATACTTCTGTAGTTACAACACCGTCAACAGTTAAACCGTGGTCTTTCTGAAAACTTTTTACAGCCCTTTCAGTTTCAGGACCAAATCTACCATCTACACCCCAACGAGGAAGTGTATATTCTCTATTAACCAATTCTTGTTGCATTGCTCTTACATCATCACTTATATTACCTTTCTTTAATGTAATAATGCCTTCTACAGGAACAATTTCGTTCAATGACATTTCATTTCCTGGTTGAAACATCATCAGCCTTTTTATTTGTGATTCTGTTATCATGATATCTCTTATGGCTCCCTCCGTTATAACTCCTGTATAACTAGGTAAATTAATAACAAATTTACGGTCTGCTGCTGTTGCAACTCTATTCGCATCACTATGTGCTTTTTGTGGTGGATTTCTAAACGATTGTCCAAGTCTAAGTTTTAACTTGGGATATTTCTTTATATGTTCTGCAGTTGCTTCGAGACTGTATGGTTCATTAACACTATTCGGAGATTCTAATTCACCCATTCCTTTTGCTATTAGGTTAGCTTCTCCAAAGATATCAGCGAATTCCGCATTCAAATGATTAACAATAGTTTCAGCTCTTTTTTGACTTAAACATAAATTGTAATCTTTCCTCGTAACTTTTCCGGGCTTACATTCAGTCACGTCACCACCTCCAAGCTCATCAGATTTTGCATCTATAGAAGAATAAGCTTGAACTATAATATCTTTACCATTAATTTTAGTTTTTAAATAATCTTCGAAAAATCCTTTTTCTTTTAAAGCATACACTTTACTCATTTCATTTGTGATTGCTGTTTCTGCGTTGGGTGTTAAATCCGGTTTATCAAACTGGAATGGGTCGGTTACTTGAAATGTAAACTTTATTTCTTTTGCAAAAGTATCTCCAGTAACTGGAGGAATTTCAATTATCTCTTTTTTCTTCGGCGGTGGTGCACTTATTTGTACATCTGAAAGTATTATTTGGGTATCTGTGTGCCATATTGTTGCAAACTTCCGTTTTCTCTTTTTTGCATCAGGATTTAAAGCTACGACCAACGGGTTTCCTGCGTCGGAATTAACTAAATGAAAAAATGGGAATGGTGTATTAAGTATGGCGGTCTTATTATTTTTATGTGATTTTCTAAACTTTCTACTATTGTCATGTAATTCTAAATAAATACCTGAGGGCTTCGATTGAGCACCACTCATTTGTTCAAATCCAACACTAACTATTACATTACTAATCTGATTTTTTATAAATTTTGTTTGTGGGTCGTTTTCATGTTTTCCTTGAAATAGATACGCGTACTTAGGATAAGCTTCTATGAATTTATTAAATAAATCTGGTATTTGCATTCTTCTTTGAAAGTCCGACGTGTATGTCATGTCCCCTGCGTAATCTACACCATCCGGAATTTTGTCAACAGGTACTATATATTGGTGATAGTTTGCATTATAAACTTCAAACGGATACGCTTTCCCAGCAAACTCCAATTTCAACTCAGTTGGTTTTGAACCACTGACTTTCATAACCCAGGTGGTCCCTTCACTAGCCGCTATTTTAGGTATTAGGTCATTTAAGTCCTCACTAATCTCTTGAACAATTCCCTGTAAACTTATCTCTTCAATTTCTCTTTCAACTTTTTTTTGTTCTACAAGTCCACCTATTGTAAAAATATGTGAAAGTTTACGCTGTTGATTTTCTGTTATTATAATCTTCATCCCTTATAAATATCCGTAACCTTAGTTAAAAATTAACGTATAATATACTACAACAAACCCCCAAAGAAAATTATCCAATTTAACTTTGTAGTTTAACCAAAAATCCTTATATTTGTAGTATGAAAAAATTAATCACATTATTATTAACTTTATTTTCCATAATCTCTTATGGTCAAACAGAATTAGATAAAGAGATTTTCCGTTTAGTAAATGACTATAGAGTTTCTAATAACTTAAGTGCTTGGGAATGGGACCAAAATGTTTTTAATGTAGCCAAAAAACACAACTTATACCAAGTAAAAACAAATAAAATGTCACATGCAGAACCAGTAAATGTTGATGTGGGTGACCGTTTAACAATAGGTAATGTTAAGTGGTGGGCATCTGGAGAAAATTTAGCTAGAATAAGTAGTGTAGGTCTAACTACTAATCAGATTGCCGTTAGAACGGTGAATGGTTGGAAAAACTCTCCAGGACATAACTGGCTTCTTTTAGGGACAGACACATATTATCAGTATGTGGGAATAAGTTCCCAAGTAACAAATATATACACATATATAACTTTAAACGTATACAAATAATGAAAAAATTAATAACAATACTTCTTACATTAGTTTCTCTAACTGTTAATTCACAAGTTATAGACTGGGATAATTTTGACACCAGCATAGCTGATAGTGTGTTATTCGTTGAGATGAATAAATTTAGAGATAGTTTAGGTCTTTCTACTTTTATTTACTCAAAAGTTATCCACGACAATATCTCCACATACTCAACAGGTGAAATGGTTAAAGAAAAGAGAACGTTCCACCCAGATAAGAAAGATTTAGTAAAAAAATATAAGTCATCTACTAAAACAGAAATAATAAATAAGGCGAACATTAAAACTTATAATAGTCCGATATTAGTTGGTCCGTATGAAGTAGGAGTAGGAACATTCCAAAAAGAAGGTTTAACTTATTACTCTAACACTTATAGTGGGTTAGCTAAGAAATTGATTGAGCGATGGTGTAAGTCTAAACCACACTATGAAATTCTTATATTAGAACATGGTAATGGTAAAACTTCTATTGGTGTTGGAGCAGGTTCTATTCAACTAGGACAAGGTGAAACTAATTCGGGTGGGTATTTCCAATGGGACGCGATTTACGCTACCTTTCACATATCTAAGTTAATATATTAACGTCTGCTGCTCATTGAGGTTCTGGATTTTCTACTTAGACTTCCTTTCATCCCAAATTTTGGACAAGCGATGGTATTGTACCCACCTCTTGGTTTTTTCTTGTTTTTAAATTTCTTTCCAAAAGGTTTCCAATTTGGCCACTTAATCGGTGGTATTCTCCACCATGGGTCCCACGATTCATAATCAGCTTTTATAACTACCTTAAGGTCTCCAACTTTATATTGTACAGGTTCAGGTTTTTCTGGAATTGCAATATCTGCAATGTAACGAATAGCTAATTGTATTTTAACATATCTAGCTAATTTATATGCTTCACTTTCTACCGGACCACCCTGTTTATAAGCTGGACCAGAAGTTCCAGGAACATCTGAATTTTCACCTTTCCAATTTATTACTGGTTCAGTCATCTCAACCCCTATTGCACCTAATTTTTCTGCTATTAATGTTTTTGCTGTGTTTGCTCTATTTTGTGATAATTGTGCAAAACTAATACGTTCTTCTACTGGCGCGGTTCCTCCATGACCTACTAATTTCTCACCCTTGTCATTTACTCCATTTGGTACTTGTGAACAAGAAGATGATATGGTGTATGGATAGTTTACAGTTTTACTACAATCGATAGGTGTTGCTCCTCCTCCACTACAAATTTGAGTAGCAATTGCCATTTTTACATCAACACCACCAAATCTTTTAGAAACATTAGCTTTGTTTATAAGAATATTGTTGACCATTTCATCTATTTGTTTTTCAAATAATGGAGATGGTTCCCATAAATTATTTAAGAATAATTGTCCATCAGCATCAGATGGCCAAATATTTACGTGGGTTCCTCCCTCGTCAGATATTACCTCTTCTTCCTCCACTTCTTTTATTTGAATATTCTCAGGTCTTAGTACTATAGTTTCAATGCCTCGTTTAACCCATCCACTACCAATTAATTTACTTCCTTTTCTTTTCCATACTTTATCACTTGCGGCCGCATCATAATCCCCGTCATATTGTTTTTTAACAAATTGAACAATTTGATACATAACCTCTAGTCTGTCTGCTGGACTAAAAGTAACATCCCCCACCTTCTTTTTAACTTGGGCAATTTTTTTATCTTCTTTTGCTCCATCTTCATTATAATCTGGATTTTTCTCCCAACCCCCTTTCTTAAAGTTATCTGGTTTGTTACTGGTATATTGGAATTCTTTCGTAATATTCTTTCTAGGCAATAATTCTTTTAGTCTTTCTTGTAATTTTTTTAATTTGGCACCCATTTTAGGCGCCGCTTTTTCAGCCCACCATACAAAAGCTGCTTCTTCTCCACCTTTATCGTCAAAATATGATATTTGTGCTTTAACCCACTTGTTTCGTACTTCCATTAACTCTTTAATCTGAATCGAAATAGGATTTGGTCTTCTATATTTGTAATATAGACTTTTAGACTCTGACTCAGTAAAATCTCCAGATTGGAAATAAGCTTTAGATTTGATGTCGGTCTTTGCAAGAAACAATTCATAGGGTTTACCTCCCTCATAGGTTTCATACTCTCCTGATTCAACACTTGTTTTAAAACCTAACCTTTCTTCATCACTCTGTCTATCTTTTTTTAACTCCTCTTCTTGTTCATTAAAAAGGACGTGTCCTGTTAAGATTTCTAGCTGGTCTTCGCTTATTAATATTTTACCCATAATAGTTTGTCATTTACAATAAATATACTATACTTGGCCTATAGTTAAATTATAAAATTATGGAAAAATTAAAAACAAAATATAATAGAAGACGGGCATTAAATTGTACCTTAATAGAGAAGAGTAAAAGTCACCCCAAATATTTCAAGTATGATGTGACCATTGGTGAAAAAGACGGAACAGTTTACACACAACCCGCTTATGGAAAAGATATGCAAGACGCTATTTCTAGATTAATCTGGAAAGAAAGAACGGTTAAGGTTGAACGAAAAGCAGGAGCTGGGACTATGTTTATAACGTGGATGGTGTTAATGGGTATTCCAGCACACTTCATGGAAAAGACGGGAAGTCCAATTTATTTACTGTACGGATTCTTAGGAATAGGAGTTATTATTGGAGGAATTGCTTGGTGGAATCATTATATTAATAAAAGTTAAAAACTTTTTTATTATTTAATAGCTTTTTTATAATTTAATAATATATATAAAGCAGCTAGCTTTTTAAATAAGCTATTAAATTAATAAAGGCATTATTGCCTTTTTTTTATTTAATTATAATAAATATTTAGTATAATTAATTATGAGTAAAAATTGGTTAATCTCCTACCCACATTCTGGAAGTAATTTTATAAGATACTGTATAGAATTTTTAACTAAAAAACCCACCATGGGAAACATAAGGTTATTTCCCTATAATCCGTCACAAATCGAGGACGAGGTAGTACTATTTAGGGCTCATCACCCTAACTTCTATATATCCCCAGACGACAAAAATAAAATAAACAGAATTGAGACAATTAACAAATCAGATAAAATAATTTTTTTAGTTAGGGATTATAATGAGTTACTATTAAGACCATCATATGCACCATTAAAAGATAATGGTTTATATGAACTTACTAAAGGGTATCGTGGTTTATGTAAATTTTATGACGAATTTACGGGGGATAAGTTAATTTTATATTATGAAGATATTATAGAAAATTTTAATTTTGTTAATCCTCTTATTAATCATTATAAATTAAATATTCTTGAAGATGTGGATGAGTTTATTAAACAGGAAGATTACCATAGAAAACAAAGTTTGAGTGTTGGTAATAAATTATCTATTATGTCCGATGCTAAAAATAAGGAATATTATCAACAGCTAGATAAGAATAAGAAAAATAAAATAATGAGGAAAGAAAAGGAATTAACATTTAAAAAAGGGATGGGTGACCTTTATCATTACGTAGAGAAATATAAATTAAAGTTATAGATATTAAGCTACCGCTTGATGTAAATCTTGTTGGTCTTCTGTGGACATCTCACTGAAAGCTGTTTCTCCTTCTTCCGAACTAATAAATTCCGCAAACTTATTATTCATGTCCTCGTCTGACATACTACTTAACGCTTCTTGAGCTGCACCCGCTCCTAATAACCATCCGGTAAACTTAGTATATAATTTAGTTCTACCTAATAGGCCTCTTCTTTGCATTTTTGTTAAGATACCACCCGACTTACTGAATACTCTAACTTTTGCCCCTTGTGATAAAGCTGTGGACGCTCCTTTAAAGACTCTACTATAAGTCCCGATATCTTTACCGACCGCTTTAAACGGTTTAAATCCAAAAATTCCAAAATTTGATATCTTTTTACCTAGACCGCTTAAGAATTTTCCTACTCGACTACTACCCATATATTTAGTGAAAGTGACTGCTTCAGGTCCTAATTTAGTGGCTTCGGCTGCAACTTTAGCTCCTTTTCCACCTTTAATAGCTGCATTCATTCCTTTGAATGACCCCTTACCTAATTTCATTAACGCCATAACTGGTTTAGCTACAATATCTCCAGCATAAGGAATAATAGAAACTAAACTTAAAAAACCAAAGAACACATGTCCTTGTCGAAAATAAGAAATTGCATTAATTGCATCCGCAGCTCCTGTTGGGTCCACAATACCTACAAAGTCTAAAAATGTGTTATACCATTTATATTCTTTTAATAATTGTCTTTTATTGGTCTCTGTAATAATCTTACTTCCTGTTGGGTTTTGTGATTCCAATAGGTCATCAATTTGTTCTGGTGTTAAAAGTATGTCTGGCATAAATGGTTTTTTATATAAATACTATTAAAACCCATATAAAACTATTTTGATATTTCAATTATATTTCTTATTTTTATATTACTTTAAAAACATAAAAATGAAAAAATATATTTATACCGGAGAATATTTTCATCAAACCAATCCAGAGTTTGAGACATATGATGTTAAAATAGGATTAACAAAAGACTATTCACAAAGAGAAAAAGAATTAAGTAATACTAATGGTCCAATAAAATATGAAATGACCACAGTTTGGGAAATCTCTATAGATGGGGTAGATAATCCCGCTGTAGTTATTGAATCTATTTGTCATTCTTTTTTTAATTTATTAAGATATAATAATAATGAATGGTTTTCTACAGACAAAGTAGGTAAATTATTATTCTATAATTCCTTATCTAGAGGGTTAAATTCTTTAAATAAAATTCCTGGTGTTGTTATAGAAAAAATTAATAACTCTAGAACGTTAAGTCACGTAGACACGAACGTAGAAAAACAAAGAGGCATCGTTGATAGGGTTTCTCGTAATACTGAAGGAGACCCACGGATTATAGAACTTTGTGGAAAATTAGAAAAAGAAGAAATTTTGTTAGAAAGACAGTATAAGGGAGAAAGAGTGGAAGTCAGAGTAACGTCTGATGGAATGTATCATTATATGGGAGAACAATTTAATTCCCATAATAAGATGTATAATAATGGCATTGTGTTTGATATAAAAGGTGAAAGAGGTGGAAGTGGAAATAGTTCACTTAAACCCTATACAATTATTGAAACTGGCCAGAAAATTAGTGAAATAATAATATTACAATAAAAATAATAAAAGATGATTAAATCAGAATTTGAAAAATACGCCACAGGACATTTAGATGTACCTTCAATGGCATTACACGATTATAAAAATAGTATGACCCCATACATTTTAGAAGAAAGAGAAATGAGAGCCACACAAATGGACATCTTTTCTAGATTAATGATGGATAGAATATTGTGGATTGCAGGACCTATAACAGAAATGACAGGAATTATAGTTCAAGCACAGTTAATGTTTTTATCTAACTCAGACGATAAAGACATAACAATACATATAGATTCTCCAGGAGGTTCTGTTAAAGCAGGATTGGGAATGATAGATGTTATGGAATATATTAAATGTGATATTAGAACTATTAATACAGGTATGGCGGCATCAATGGCTTCTGTATTGTTAGGTGCAGGAACTAAAGGTAAACGTTCCTCACTTAGATTTAGTAGAACCATGTTACACCAATCTAGTGGAGGTGCTATAGGTAATATTCAAGACGCTAGAATTTCTATGGTAGAGTGGGAAAAAATAAATGAAACATTATTTAAATTATTAGGAAAATATTGTAAAAAAACCGCTAAAAAAGTGGCAAAAGATGCATCAAGAGATTTATGGTTAGATGCTGATGAGTCACTAAAGTATGGTATAGTAGATGAGATTATTTACAAACAAGAAAGTTAATCACAAGTATTATAAAATAGTTCAGCTTCTTTTTCTCTACGTGTATAGTTGTCTACCCAAGTACCGTCTTCTTTTCTTTGTTGTGGAGGATTCCAAGTTTTGATTGCTGTATAGGCATCTTCCCATCTACCAAATTTAACATCTTGTATCCAAGGACTAGTTCTAACGTTTTCACACCCTGAATTAAATACTAAAGATACAATAGCGTTATACATACATTGGTCCATCTTTGCCCCTGGCCTATCATCTTGTGTCCATTGAATTACTATTCTGTTAACACAATCAATCGATGTAGATAAATCTTCTTTTAGTAATTCCCAAGCCTTTTCTTTTGTAATAGTATTTCCCTCATAAGCTTCTTTACCTGTATGTCCATAACCTATAGTTAATGTCCCACCTGGTTTACCTTTTTTATACCTACTACTTACGTACTTTATTGGGGGGTCATTATAGTATGCATCATCATAAGTGTATAGAACCGGTTTTCCATTTACCCCTTCATCTGCCGATATAAATGTGGTTAATTCGTCGGAGGCTATTTTGGGTACAACAAAATATTCTTCTGTCTGTTCTATTAGTGTTGATAATGTTTTAAGTAATTTCATTATTAATAAATATTATAGTTGTTTTATTAATAACTTATTATTATATTTTAATAAAACAAATTATGAGTGAACCAGGAAAAAAAAGAATATTTTGGTACGTAAACGGAAAAAATAAATAATATGAAAATTATAAATAAAAGTTTGACTTTTGATGATGTATTAATAATGCCGAATTATTCGGAGATTTTACCATCAGAAGTCTCTATTAAAACAAAGTTTAGTAGAAATATAGAATTAAATATTCCTATTGTGTCCGCTGCAATGGATACGGTGACAGAAGCTTATATGGCAATTGCGATGGCAAGAGAAGGTGGCATTGGTGTAATACATAAAAATATGGATATCCTAGACCAGGTTAATTTAATTAAAAAGGTAAAAAGGTCAGAGAATGCAATCGTCAAAGACCCTATAACAACAGAGGAGGATAAAACTGTTGGTAGAGTTAAAGAGTTGATGAATGAATATAGTATAAATGGCATTCCAGTGGTAGATAAGGAGGGAGCTTTAAAAGGCATTATTACCGCTAGAGATTTAAGATTTGAAAGAAATGATGGAAAATTAGTAAGAGAAATTATGACTACAGATATGGTAACAACCTCAATGGAAGAATTTGATTTAGAAAAAGCAGAAGAAATTTTGAAAAAA
>Ga0080013_1001573_pt1 | contig 29740 bp, 35 predicted proteins | sample ETNvirenome_6_85_FD_69236 | JGI IMG/M metagenome (GOLD analysis project Ga0080013, IMG submission 69236) | Marine viral communities from the Pacific Ocean - ETNP_6_85 (SPADES assembly) (version 2) | ecosystem: Environmental > Aquatic > Marine > Oceanic | place: Pacific Ocean | collected 2013-06-19 | reverse complement strand
GCGCTCTTGTCCAACTCTTGGATGATCCTGCTCTCAGCGCTCCCGATGTAATGGGCGCCCTCCATGATGCTCTTGATGCTTTTAATAATGAACTTTCACGTCTTGTTTTACTCCTTCCAGCCGGTGCGATGGGGCAGGACCCTGCCTTACATAACCCTGCCTTCCCCCTTCAACCAGGCTCGCCGTTAAATATTGGGGGTTGGCAGTCAGCGGGACCTGTCGGTGAAAATGTCGCCGCGCCGCTCGCGGGTGCTGCGCCCTACGCAGGCGGCATTGCAGCGGCGGCACCCGCGGTAGTACCAGCGGGGGTGGCGGGAATTGGGGGCGTTGGCGCCGGAGCTGTTGGTGGTCCCAATCCTTACAACGTGAGGGGCGGTCACCGTCGGAGAAGTCGTGGTGGATGGACACCCAAAAATCAAAAGAAAAAACACAAAAAACATAAAACCAAAAAACACAAGAAACACAAGAAACACAAGAAGAAACACAAAAAACACAAGACCAAACACAAGAAACGTCGCCGCCGTCGCACACGTCGCCGCTAAATCACCGCCATCGCCCATGTATTTCACGATACGATAACTCTTTTCTTTTTTGAAGTGCCTCTTTTCTCTCTTTGAGTATATTTCTACATTTCCGTTGAAATATACGTAACCAACATGTTTTCAAGATAGCGACATTCTCTCCACTAGACAATTCTAGCCCCTCAACAATCTGTAATGTATAATATTTTTTTTTAGAAAGAATATTCCAATAAGAACGAATGAATGGATGAGGTGGACTTATCTCTCTAGTCCAATAATATTCTCTCATGGTATCTAATATTTTTTGAAATTTCTGTGATATAAATTCATCATATGAAATAAACCATAAGACCAAATAATGCCCACTATTTTCTATATCTGTTCCCTTAAAATGTGGGTGAATTAATTCACAAATAGCAAGATCATTTGAAGCCATTATCTAGTATATATTCAAATGCTTTATCAGTATCAATTTTTATATTATTGTTATATATAAATGAAATTTAATTTACAAAAGATATTGAGAGACAAGTATGTATTGTATGTAACGTTTTTTATTGCACTGACAAATATTATTGGATATTTAGGTATGGGTGAATGGGATTCTCTAATATTCTTTATATCGGTAGGGGTGTTATCCACATTCTTTAGTAAAAATATGACGGTTAATTTAATTATAGCGATAGCAGCTACTAACATATTATTTGCGGGTGAGCGCATTCGCGAAGGATTAAAAAATAAAAAGAAGAAGAAAAAGAAAAAAAAAGGCGGTGATGAAAATGGAGAGGACGAAGAAGAGGACGATGAAGAGGACGATGAAAATGGTGATGAAAATGGAGAGGACGATGAAAATGGTGAGAATGATGATGATAAGGATGAAGAGGAATTTACTCAAAAAAATATTCCTAGTAGTCGCCCAGCGCCCGCTACAGAAGGGGAGGAGGATGAAGCCATTGGCAAACGTATCGATTATGCATCTACATTAGAACAAGCATATGATAATCTTCAAAATGTGCTTGGTCCTGATGGAATAAAGGGGTTATCAAAAGAAACAAAACATTTAGTTTCTCAGCAAAAAACATTGATGGAGAATTTAAATGGAATGGCCCCCGTTCTTAAAACAGCTAAGGAAACGTTAGATAACTTATCTACCACAATGCCTGATATGAAAAATTTACAATCTCTTATGAAACAGTTTGGAGGAGGAGGTATGAAAAGAAAGAAGCGTAATTAAAATAAAAACAATTAAATATATATATATGGCTAAGAGATGTCCGCCAGGCGTTATTTGTATTGAAAATATGAGCTTCATATTTTTAATAATTGCTACAACTTTAGCAATTTTAATATATGTTCAATGGGAGGGTAAATCTTCAAACCCTAGTTCAGTTTCTCCTCCAAATATCATGGTACAACAAGTTTCAAAACCTCAAGCATTCCCAAGAAGTGTCTTATTAAATCCTTATACCCCACCCTTAAGTAATACACGTTTTTTTTCATCTAACTGGGGAATTCCTATTAATATCCCCACAAGTTCTTTTAATGCTTCTTATCGCCAAGTAGGTATTTTGACCCGTGTTAACGGTGTGGAGACGATTTTACCGATAATGGGTCGTCCTTTACATGCGAATCGCAATAAATGGCAATATTATACAATGAGTGATAAAAATAATAGTGTAAAATTACCAGTAAGTCGTAATGGGCGTAGTTGTACGTCTGAGTATGGTTGTGATAGTTTGTATAATGGTGATAATGTTTTTGTGGAGGGTTATAATGATGCATTTAAGGTGACAATTTATGATAATGATACACCACATTATATACCATTTATTTAAAACTATATACTATATATAATGAGTGATGTGATACAATTAGTTAATAATTTTGCTGCTCACAAAAATAAGTTAAATATTTTTACAAATCTTCATAAAAATGACAAAATTATGGAAGATAGATATCATAAAGTGCTTTATGCTGAACCTCCAGGATATTTACAATTTTGGAAAAGGTGGTGGTATGGAGAGGATAAAAATAAAACATTTCATCACCTAGACAGTTATTTTATTAATTTCATGAAATTTCTGGATAAGATTATTAAAAAAACAGATATGAATCGCTCTATAGAAATGACTAAATTATCTAATGATGTTTGCGATTATATAAATAAGATTATTCCAGGAATTTATTGTTTGAAGGATACGTATCCTTTCTATAAAAAACTACATTGTAAAGTTGATAGTATTATTCTTACTTTAATAGATTTTAAAGGAGAAGTCAGAAAAAAAACAAAAAGCCAATCTATAAAGTACCCTCCAAGTCTAATAATATAATAATAAATCATAATTATTATATTTTTATCGTCGCTTTCGTCGTTTTCGGGTGCGGCGTCGTCCGCCACGATGCTTTCTGCGAGATTTGCGGCGTGTACGCCGCCCGCCTGCTGCCGCTGATACCAGTGCTCCTGGACCGCCCTCACCAATGGTGGGGATCGTAGCTCCAGGAATAACGGGCGCGGCGCCGGTACACTTGGGGGGAAATATCACTTTGAACGTTGCAGTTCGAGAGCGCTTATCGGCCACTGCAGCTGCTGCCTTAGCCGCTGCTCTCCCCGCCGCTTTCTGTTTAGCTACTGCTGCTGCTTGCTTTGCTACCATTTTCTTTTCATTTTTGCCTGGGGAGGTGTGGGGGGATGGCTTATGTTGCTGCGGCTTATGTTGTTGCGGCTTATGTTGCGGCTTATGTTGTTGCGGCTTATGTTGCTGCGCCTGCTGCTGCTTATGTTGCTGCTTATGTTGTTGCGGCTTATGTTGTTGCGCCTGCTGCTGCTTATGTTGCTGCTTATGTTGCTGCGCCTGCTGCTGCTGCTGCGGCGGCGGCGGCGGCGGCTGCGGCTGCTGCGGCGGCGGCTGCTGCGCGCGCTGCGGCTGCTGCTTTGCTACTACTGATGGTGGCTGTTGTTTTCGTAGGGCAACTGGAACTGGAACAACGGAAGGACGGGAGAGGGGGTGTGTGCGCTGATATTTCTCCGCTGCTTCATTTAAGGCTTTTATCTGAGACTTAGTTATCGGATGTTGAGCTGCTAATTTATTTAAGGCTTTTATCCGACGATTAGTTATCGGATGTTGAGCTGCTAATTTATTTAAGTCTTCTAAGTCTTTTATCTGAGGAGCTCCCCCTTTAAGTGTTTTAAATCGCAAATTAAATCCCCCCCCTCCCTTTTTTCTAAAACTTCTCCTCCGTCTTTGTCGTCTTTTTCTTAATTTTCTTAATTTTCTTAATTTATTGCGACGCAATTTTAGTTGTTTTTTTGTCTTATTATGTTTTTTTATTCTATGGCGTCTTTTCTTCGTCATTATATACATAATTCTATATTTTTTTTATTATTTAGATATATTAAATGAGTACGGCTGGTCCTTGTAAAAATGCCACATCACCTATTAATATAACAACAACAGTAGCACGTTGTAAAAAAATCTGCGATTATTCTTTTAAATATGCTTTAAGTGATTGTGTTTTAACCAATAAAGGTTCTTATCTAGATATAAAGACTACATTATTAGGAAATACGGTTTTATTCAATAATGAAAGGATGAATGTAAAGGAGGTAAGATTGTACCATCCTTCTCTCCATACATTTAATACTTCTCATGTAGATGCTGAATTGGTTATTCATCATATCGGAGGAGGGCATAATCTCTTAGTTTGTATTCCTATTAATATTGCTGACGGACAATCAAAATCAACCGATTTTTTCCACAGTTTTCTACCCTATATCCCACAAAATGTTGGGGAAAAAACAACTGCTAATGTAACAAATTGGTCATTAAATGATATAATTCCAAAAGCCCCCTATTATTTCTATCAAGCAACAGCACCTTATCCTCCTTGTACGGGAGTATATAATATTATCGTTTTTGATAAGGGAACAGGGGTTCATATGTTGCGTTCAGACGCAAAACAATTATCTGTTATCAAGGAGAATAAATTAGATATTCATAAAGTATCCGATTCGGGATTATATTATAATAAAACAGGCACAGGAACAGTGGCAGATGATATATATATTGATTGTCGTCCTGTAGGATCAAGCGGTGAAGTAGAACCAGAACCCGTAACAGAGGAAAAATCACCAAAAAGTCTTAAAGACCTTATGGAGAATCCTTTATTTTCTGTTTTGGGTGGGATTATTATCCTTATTACACTTAAGAAAATGTATAATAAAATTCTAAATGCATTTTAAAATATAATTTTTTATAATCATATTTTAATTAATTCTGGCCGCGTCATGTAAAGTGTCTAAAGTGGGTTTATATCCCGCAGGAGGAAGATTACTAGGCGCTCGAGGGATCATTTTGCGAATAACTTCCTCTTCAACTGTTACAGGAAATTGTTTCATTGCTGTAAGATGTCTTGCTTTCACGTGTTTTTTAGGTGGGGAGACAGGGGGTGGGGGTAGAGCTCTGTCTTCTGATTGTGTAATCAAACGATAGGCGGCAATAACGCCTAATGCACCTAAAATAGGATGTGCGAAAAGAAGAGCTAAAGCGCTCCCAATAACGATTACTTTTCCTAGAAGTGTATCAACCAGTTCATGTATAGTAGGTGGAACTTGAACATCAGTAATAATGAAAAGCGCCAATAAAGAAGCTAATACATAGTGATGCATATCCTTTTTGATTAATTTCATTAAAGAAGCCATATATCATATTATTATATTTTTTAATTCGTAAAATTGAATATTAATCTTATTAATTACAGAATAATATTATGAGTACCTATCTCGGTCGTAAAGGTTATTCCATTTTGAAGAAATGTTTAGATATTACCGAACAAGAATTAATTCGGAAAGAACTAAAGGTAATGCCTTTTGTTCCTAAAAGTTCAATGGCGAAACCATCACCATTTCCTGTTTATCGTGAATCCAATAATAAATTTTATGTTCCTCGTTATTATGGAATTAAGACGTATGGTGAACCAGAAGAAGTGCGGATTAGTAAAGGTGAGAGAATAAATATTGATTTTAATGGTACACTGCGCCCCTTTCAAAAACCGGTTGTTAAAAAATATATGGAATGTACGAAAAATAAGGGGTGTGGTCTATTGGAATTATTCTGTGGCGCAGGCAAAACCGTGTGCACATTAAAAATAATTTCTGAATTAAAAGTCAAAACACTTATTATCGTTCATAAAACATTTTTAATGAATCAATGGAAAGAAAGAATTAAAGAGTTTCTTCCTACAGCACGTATTGGTAAGATACAGGGAGAAGTTATGGATATTGAGGATAAGGATATTGTGTTAGGTATGCTACAATCTCTCTCTATGAAGGAATATCCACTCTCCATATTTAATAGTTTTGGGCTAACTGTGATTGATGAAGTTCATCATATTTCGGCTGAAGTATTTAGTCGCGCATTATTCAAAGTGGTTACACCCTATATGTTAGGATTGTCTGCGACTATGAAAAGAAAGGACGGATTAACAAGAGTTTTTAAAATGTTTTTAGGTGATATTGTTTATAGAAAACAGAGAGAAGGGGATGATAATGTGGTTGTAAAGGCAATATTTTACGATAATGAAGATGAAATATATCGTAAAGAGCAATTAAATTTTAGAGGACATGTTAACTATTCTGCTATGATAAAGCAATTATGTGAATTTTATCCCCGCTCAAATTTTATTTTATCATTATTAAAGGATATATATAAAAAATCCGATAAACAAATGATGATTTTAGGACATAATAAGAGCATTTTAGTTTATTTACATAATAAGATAGAGGAACAAAATATAGCTTCGGTGGGTTATTATGTAGGGGGTATGAAAGAACATGATTTAAAACAAAGTGAAACAAAGAAAATAATTATAGCAACGTATAAAATGGCTGAGGAAGGGCTAGATATTAAAACCCTTACTACATTAATGATGATAACACCAAAAACAGATGTGTGTCAAGCGGTGGGTCGGATTCTTCGTAAAAAGGGAGAAGAGCATATTATATATGACATTGTGGATTATCATGGGATTTTTCGGCGTCAATGGGTAAAACGAAAACGGTATTATAAAAAACAAAATTATACAATTATGGAAACAACCTCGAATAATTTTGCGAACAATGAATGGAGTATCTCTTCCTCAAAGGAAAAAAAATCTAACCACAAACTCCATGTTGGTAAGTGTTTGATAGAAGAATAGTATTACATAAAGCCTTCAAAGGGCTCGGGTGGAGGCGGAGGCGGCGGCGGTGGCGGCGGTGGCGGCGGTGGCGGCGGTGGCGGCGGTGGCGGCGGTGGCGGCGGCGGCGGCGGCGGCGGCGGGGGTGGCGGTGGTGGTGGTGGTGGATGATGAGGATGTCCGGGATGTCCGGGTGGACCACGTGGTCCTCGGAGTCCAAATACTGGAAAGGGTCTTCTTTCTTGAACGAAAACAACATCTTTTGTTGCTGTTTTTTCTCCTAAATTAACCGCCCCTAGTAAAGACATTATAATGATGATAACAAGAATTGAACCAAGTACATAGAATATAGTTTTGGGTTTGAATGAAGCCATTATAATTATAAATTATAAAAAAAATTTATATAATTTAAGATTTAGTACTTTCAGCGTCGACGGCGTTTCCCTCCACATTGTGCTTTATTATTGGGTGTATTAATTTTGGTGAGCGGTGGAGGAGGTATTACCCCTTCATCGGTAATAGGAGATGCAGCACCTTTTCCCGTAAAATGATTATAATTATCGACGCAATTTCCTGTCCCACACGCATCATTACGTGCATAAGTGGGGGGATTTGCGTCTAGCCAATTACCACCATTAGGCGTGGCATAGCCCGGCGAACCTGGCACACCGCTTCCAAATGCAGCATAACCTCCACGCATACGTCTTGTACGGCGGCGTCGGCGGCGAGTATGGCGTTTGCGACGCCGTTTACGGCGTCGTTTGCGACGACTTTTGTGGCGCCGACGGGTCTTACGGCGTCGTTTTCTTGTTCCTCCACATTGAGAATTACATCCTGGAACTGCTTCGGGGTAATTGGTAACAGCACCTCCTCCCTTTAACATTATGGGACCTTTTCCCAAACTATATGTGGGTGTTCCTCCACATCCATTACAAGGTCCAGCTCCACCTCTTTGTCGCCGTCCTCCTTTTTTCCGTCTGCCCCCTCTTTGAGGAGGAGGAGAATGAATATGTTGCTGTTTTCCTAATAATCCATCTGGTTTAACGGTACCACAATCGTTAACTGTTTTTATGGGCATTGGTCCATATCCTGGTGTTCCCGCAGGATTAAACCCATATCCTCCTCCTCTTTGACGGCGCCCTCCTCTTTTTTTTCTCTTCCCACCTCTTTGAATATTATGATTTGAACGACCGAAGCAGCCTGTTGGTGGACCCATTTTACTTGTAAAATTTTGTATATGTCTATTTCCTGGATTAGCCATTATATATATAAACGTATTATTTTTTTTCCATTTGGATAATATCTCTTTTATAACTTATGGATTTCATATCTTCTACTTTCAGTGGGATCCATCGGTTAAATTTTTTATTAAAAACGCAGATCATATTAAATACTCTCTCTAAATAAACATATTTAGCTGACTCTATATTTTGGAATTCTTCTTCATCATCACTTTCTTCTAACGCATCTAAATTATTATTCTCTTTTATTTCCCTAAATAAATTATTCATTAAAATACTTGTTTTATAATCAGGGATATGAGCTACTCCATATTTAAATAGTGTTTTTTTATCATTCAGGCAATAGAGATTATAAATATCCGTACAGATAGTAGGTTGGACTTGAAAAATAGCAAAATATTTTTGTTGGATAATTTGATTTATATGGGGGGTCTTTTTATGTAACCAGCGATGTTGAATACAATAGGGTATGTAGGCTACATTATTTAATTTATCTAAAATACGGTAATAATTGCTTTCGATTAAAGGGAGACCAAATACCATATTTGTGTTGGATAAGCATATTTGTTTAAGATAGTATGTTAAAATATACTGAATAATTTTGAATTTTTTAAATTGACTAAATAAAGAGGTTGTTTTATTGTTAAAATAATATATATCTTCTATAGCAAAGAAATTATTACCTTCATAAGAAAATGTTGTTCCATATAAAATAGTTCCAACACATATTTCGGGTTTAAAACAACAAGGAAAAATAGTAATATCTTTTATTTTTTTCTTATTTTCTAACTCCATTACAAAACACACAAATTTATTTTTATATTGGCGAAACCACGCAAAATTTTTTTTCCCTTTTGGGATGACTAGACAAATATCTGAATGGTGAACTTTTTTATAAATTTTTTTCTCATAAGAAAGTTCGATAAAGGGGAAGTCCTTCATAATGTTTTGTTTATCACGATAACTGAGCATATTAATAATTATGCTTATCTCTTTAAAATCTTTCATAATTATTATTATTATAATCAGCAGATGGGATGGTTTTGTCTTTCAATCCATTTAAATATTTTTTTAATTCTAATTTCATATCGGACGCTTCTTCTTTAGGTGGTGTAATAGATTGATACATCTCTTTATATTTTTGTTCTGGACGATGAACTAAATCTTTTATTTTGGGAACAGTTAAGTTTGTTTTAAAGAATAGATATAGATAATGTATTAATGTGATAACAACTAGTGATAAGACAATTTGTTTAATTATCCATAATAACATTTATATATGATTATATTACTTTAAATAAGATAATAACGAAAGTATATCTTCATATAATGAAGAATCCTGTGGTGATAGCAAACTTTCAAAATAAAAATCTTTTTTAATGTCTTTATAATTAATAATCACAAAGGCGGTGGACGATTTTGGATGTAGTCGATACTTATCTATCTGCGTTTCTAAAATAACATGATTATATGGTATTTTAAAAGATTGAGCTTGCTTTTTATATTCAAAACCAGCACTAATTAGAGTATAATTATGAATATAATTTTTAATATAAGAAGGTTTATTTATTGGAATTATCTTAGTCATTTGATTCATTTTATAAAGTCCCTTATCACTAAGAAGAATAGTTTCTTTTGTTGACGATTTATATAATGAACTTAAATCCCAAGAAGGTGAAAAAGATAATTCTTCTAGATAATATATCATTAATATATTAGTTTAAAACCATTTAAATCTATTTAATATACAGACATATATATGGTGTCTTTTGTTATTATTAGTCAATTAGGGCAGGTGGATACTCAGTCAGTTAAAGAGTTGAATAAGGATGAATTATATAAAAAATGTAAATTTCGTAAGAAGGATCATTTTATGAAAATACAAACATGGAAAATTTCATATCTTAAGAACAATATTTATATCCATCTTTATGCTAGAAATAGTGGAAAAGCTACAACCATCAATAAATATGAATTACCTCCTCCTTTGGATACGACATTATTTTATGGGGCAATGGCTATTATAGCTTCAAAAGATAAAGATGGTAATAATATTTCAAATTTAACTAAAGAAATGTGGGAGAAAATATATGACAAATTAATGGGCGGTTTTGAAGATTTGGAAGATGAGGAAATGTCTGAGGATGAATTTATTCCAAAGGAATTTAAAACCAAGCAAGGATATTCAAAAGAAAATAATTTTGTGGCAGACGACGATGATATTGAATATATGGAGGATACAAGTCCTTCAGAGGAAGATGAATATGATTTTGAGGATGATGATACAACTGATGAAGAAAAGAAATATTATAATACAGAGGAGTTTGATAATAAGTCTCACGGGCAACAATCAGATATATCTTCTCATAATAGTGAGGATTATGATGAGGGTAATAATGCAGATGATGAAAATGATGAAGATGATGAAAATGATGATGATGATGAAAATGATGATGATAATGAAAATGATGATGATTCAGAATTATCGGAAGAAACTTATGTTCCAGAAAATTGATTAAAGAAAAAATGCTTTAATTAGGGAAAGATGAAGATACATGATGTAGTAACATTTCGCCAAAGGATTAGAAATAAATTAAATTTATTGATTGAAAATGAAGCAAAATCAATAAATTTAGAAAAAGGTATTTTTAATTATTCTATTCAAGAAGCAAAAAAAAAAAAAAATAGTTAGAAAATGGGATAATAAAAATTTTATAACATTATATCTTGTTCGCCTTAAGAGTATAATGGTAAATTTAGATAAAGATAGCCATGTTCATAATTTATCTTTATTAAAGAAATTGAAAGACAATGAGTTTCCAGCATATAAGTTAGCTTTTATGAATGAGCGAGAAATGTTCCCTAATAAATGGAAAGAATTAGTTGATGCTAAAATAAAACGTGATAATAACTTATATGAAGAAAATGTCGCGGCGGCTACAGATGAATTTAAGTGTTATAAATGTAAGAAAAGAAAATGCTCTTATTATCAATTACAAACACGTTCTGCGGATGAGCCTATGACCACATTTATTACGTGTTTGAATTGTGGAAATCACTGGAAATGTTAATATTATAATCTGTATTTATAATATTATGGCAGACAATTGTGATACTACAAGTTATCAAAAAATATTTCCTTATGGGCGATGGAATAATACTAATAGCAATTATAAACTATTTCCTATTACTTATTGTCGTGATAGTAATGGTGCTATTATTCAAAATCAAACAAGAAATTTATTTAAGAATACAGCAATGCGTTGGTCCCAAAAAGAAATATATAGTTATTTGATGAGAAATCGTATTTTTCGTCAATGATTGAGAATTTCTAAGTCCTCAAGGCGCCAATACTCGCTTCCTCCGTTTGGAATAGGTCTTCGTATAATAAATGGAATTTTTTTTTCTTTGAGTTCTTGTTCGGCAATAAGAAAGCCATCAATAATTTCATCACTAATATTGGCAAATATATCTGATCCATTGTTTATTTGTTTTGCACGCATTCCTAAAACACGTGTTCGTTCGTATTTTGTTAAATAGGGAAGGGTTTTATGAAGCTCATCAATAATTTTTCCTTCACTATTTCTAACCACGCGACAAAGAGATAATAATTCAATATAACTAATATGTTTCGTTTCTGTATGAAATTGCTCTAAATATTTATCTTGAATATGCTGTTCGAGTTTTTTAAATGTATCCTCATCTTCTTCGTCTGCCTCATCTTCTTCGTCTTCTTCGTCTGCCTCATCTTCCTCGTCTGCCTCATCTTCCTCGTCTGCCTCATCATCTTGAACCGCTTTATTTTTTTCGGCCATAAATCTGGCTGCACGAAGTAATTTTTTATCTTCTTCGCTCAAGGAAGTTATTCTAGTATAAAATTTTCCAAATGAAGCTTTTATACATCCTGCCGGTAATGATATCCCCTTTTTTTTGAGCATAGACAAATAACGTGTAACATCTTTGCCACTTCGTAATTTATTCCCTTTAGCAGCGTCTTGTGTAATGGTAGCATGAGATTCAGGTGGATATATATATATATCAACACGTTTAGGATTATCTGCTCTTTGAACTATTTCTTTATGAAACCCTTTACAAGGTATATTATTAGGTCTTGTTAATAACTGTTTTGCCATAACCTCCATATCATCATCTTTGGGGCTAGCCTCGGCTGCTTCACCAGATAATTGTGCTTTGTATTTTTGGAAGTAAATATTCCGTGTATTAACATTTGTAACACCCAAACCGTTTTGTTGTTGTGGTCTCTTGAGAAACGCATCGAACGATTCGGGTGTCGGATGAGCAGTATGCGAAATCCACTCTTCTATTTTTTTATAACGTGCCTTCTCAAGAAGGCGTCTGGTCAACTTGACAGTTGGTATGACACTCTCTACATTTTTTTCCTCGTCTTCTTCGCCTTCTTCTTCGCCTTCTTCTTCGCCTTCTTCTTCGCCTTCTTCCCCGTCTTCTTCCTCGCCTTCTTCCTCGTCTTCCTCGTCTTCTTCGCCTTCTTCCTTGTCTTCCTCGTCTTCATTGGCGCTCTCATTAGCCGCGCTTTCTTGGGCTTCTATTTCCGCATTTAATTGTTCATCTGAAACTTCTGTTAGTCCCAAAGAGGAATTATTGTCAGATGAAATTTCATTAGAAGAGATTGATATACTAGAAGATGAATTATCGCTAGATTTACTTTCTTTGGCTAAAGATACGTTAGAGTTACTCATTATAAAGAATAGATAGAGTTTTTTAAATAATTTCAATTTATTTAACATTATCTAATGTCCAAATGGTATCACAGTCAGAGCAAATATATACATATTTCATATTGATATCATCATAACGGACGTAAATAACCTCTGTTTCTTCTTCTTCACAATTATCATTGGGACATTTTATATTTGATACTCTAGGTAATGTAGGGTCTAATTTTGTATATTCATTAATAATATGTGAAAATTTTTGTTCCCCCCTTTTTAAAATTGTTTTGGAAACACAAATATTATCTTCCGTGATAGTTGTGTCTTCATTTCCGCATTTGCGACAATAATATGTTAATTTATTATCATCATCTTTAGAAATTCGTATATAATACATATTATTACATTTGGAACAGAAATACATTATATCTTTATTACATATTTATTTTTTTATTTCAATTTTATATTTATTAATTGATTTAATTGTGTTATATCCTCTAATAGTTTTGGATAGTTAACTATTATTTTAAGATTATATACTGATACCATAAACTCTTGTTTAGTAGGCATTTCTTGCTTTTCCTTTTCTATTCGCAATTCTATCTCCTTATAATGTTGAATAAAGTGTTTTTTCATAAATATATAAAAGGGGAGGAATGATATTGGTAAGTATTTTTGATTAATCATATTTAAAATAGCACATTTATAGTTATTATATTTTATAATCTGGTTATAAGGGATAAAATCATGGCTTTTTTCCGTAAATCCCGGTTCATTTAATAAGGGTTTATTATGAAATAAAGTGAGTAATGTTAATAAAATAGATCGGATCGTTTGACAAGCAGTCCATTGCTCTCCTTTCCAAGTATTTAATAAAGAGAGACAAACTTTACCATTTCGGTATAAATTGGGATGGAAGCGAGTATATCCATCTGATGTTTTAAATTTTAATCTAGGCGGCGAAAATGGGTAATTATAAGGAAAAATGAATTCAAATAGAAAAAATCCATCACTGTAAATAGTATCCGAAGGTCCAATAATCATTCCAAAACCTTTTAACATATCAGACTCATCATGTGCATAATATATACCTTGATCGGTTAATGGGTTCTTCATTAATTCTCTTATATCCGATATAAGTCGTTTTTGAGTAGATTGAGTAATAAAAATTTTGGTATTTTCAGCCATAATTTAAATTATATTTAGACATTTTTAAATATATTACGTAATATATTTTTTTGAATACATTTTCCATCGAAGAAGTTTTTGAATAGAAATATTAAAAAAATTGAGTTAAAATAAAATGAGGGAATATAAATAGGATGTCTAAACTATTAGATGATTTTCTTAGACAACATATACGTAAAGATAGTGAAACCATAACTCATACGCGTATAGGTAATAAAAACTTACATGTTCCTGGAGGAAGTTATCATATTCCCCCAAACGAGTTATGTGTATTTTATAAATTATACAATAAAAAGGTATTTACGAACAAGAAATATGAACATTTGGTAGAACGACAAATAAAAGCAAGTGGTCCTATTTTAGTTGATTTAGATTTTAGGTATAGCTCTGATATTGAGGAAAGACAGCATACTCCAGAGCATATTTATGATATCATTCAACTTTATTTGCGAAAGCTAGAAGAACTTCTTGAAATAGAGGATTGTTCTGAATTTCCGGTATTTATTTTTGAGAAGCCTGAGGTAAATACATTAGATAATATAACAAAAGATGGGATACATATTATTTTTGGTCTTCATTTAGATAATACCGTACAATTAATGTTGCGTGAAAGGGTCTTAGAAGATATTGAAAATATATTGTCAGGGTTAAATCTTGAAAATGATATGGAGAGTGTAGTAGATATTTGTTTGCCGAAAGGATCCAATGGTTTTACCATGTATGGTTCTCGTAAGCCAGGGGATGATGCATATGAACTAAAGTACTGGTACAATGTAGAGTATGAGGGCGAGCAATGGTCAGATCTAGACGAGGTAAATATTGAAAGTGTTGATCCTTTAGATTTATTACAGATGATAAGTTCGGCAAAAACGGATAATATGTCCTATCCACTTAAGCCAATATTTTCTGAAGAATATGAGCAGAGGAAAAAAAAGAAAAGCAATCGTATTATACGTTCTGGAGCTCGTGCAAAAGCGTATAATCATTTTATGAATTTTTCGGAAATAACAGATCAGAAAACCTTAGAAGAAGAGGTAGAAAATTTGTTAGAAAGTACAAATTCACATGATTATCATTTGCGAGAAACATATGAATTTACTATGATTTTACCGCACGCCTACTATACTGATTATGATAAATGGCTTACGGTAGGATTTGCACTTCATAATACAGATCCAAGACTATTTTTAGTATGGATGTTATTTAGTAGTCAATCGGAAAAATTTAACTTTTCCCAAATTAATGATTGGTATTTCACTTGGAAAAATATGCGTAATGAGGGTGTAACGGAGCGTTCTATTTTGTATTGGGCAAGAGAGGGGAATCCTGTAGAATATGAAAAAATACGGGTGAAAACGATTGATTATTTTATTGAAAAAACAATAGAAGCCACCACCGATCATAATCTGGCTTTGGTTTTATATCATAAATTTAAAGGGCAGTTTATATGTGCGAGTATTAAACATAAAATTTGGTATGAATTTCACAATCACAAATGGCGAAAAATAGATTCGGGAACTACGTTAAGAAGTTATATTACAAAAACAGCAAGTGATGATTATTCTGTAAAAATTCTGTATTATAAAAATTTAATAATGGATCCAAATAATCCAAATAATGAAGCTTTTCAAAATAAAATAGGTAAACTGATACCTATTATTAATAAAATGGGGAATGTTGATGGGAAAAATAGAATTATGCGAGAAGCGCAAGAGTTATTTTATGATAGAGAATTCTTTGAAAAATTAGATGATAATCCTTACTTATTGCATTTTAATAATGGTGTTTTCGATTTTAATATGGGAGAATTACGTAATGGTCGCCCCGAAGATTATATTTCTCTTACCACAAAGCAAGACTATGTTAAATATGATCCTGAGGATGAAGAACATGTTAAATACAAAAAAGAAATAAATGAATTCTTTGGACAATTATTTACCAATAAAAAACTCAACCGATATATGTGGGAACATTTAGCATCAACACTTATAGGGACAAATGAGAATGAGACATTTAATATTTATAATGGTGTTGGGCGGAATGGAAAATCTAAATTGGTTGATTTGATGTCTAAGGTTTTGGGAGAATTAAAGGGCGTATTACCCGTTTCTTTGTGTACCCGAAAGCGTGGGGAAAGTGGAAAAGCTTCACCAGAATTAGCACGTCTGAGAGGTGTGCGTTATGCAGTAATGCAAGAACCCTCAAAGAATGATAAAATTAACGAAGGTTTAATGAAAGAATTAACGGGAGGAGATACTATCCAAGCCCGCGCGCTCTTTAATGATCCAGTAGAATATAAACCTCAATTTAAGATGGTTGTATGTACCAATAATCTATTTGATATTGAAAGCAATGATGATGGAACATGGCGGCGAATTCGTGTTTGTGAATTTCTTTCAAAATTTTGTAAGGAACCGTCTAAAAAGAAGACAGATAAAGAATTTAAAGGGATTAACCCGTCAGCATTACTAGCAAAATTTGATTTATGGGTCCCTATTTTTACATGGATGTTAATTGAAGTAGTCAAGAAAACAAAAGGCGTGGTGAAGGATTGTGAAATGGTATTGTCAGCCAGTAAAAAATATCGTGGTTCACAAGATTATCTCAGCAATTTCTTTGATGAGACTATTGAACCGATAGAAGGAAAATATAGCCTAAAAATTCAACAAACTTATGAATCTTTTAAGGATTGGTATATGAATATGGGTTATGGGAGAAAAGTTCCAAGAAGATGTGAATTACAGGGATTATTAGAAAAAAAATTAGGTATTTATCCGAAAACTGGATGGCCAGGGTATCATTTGAAAGAACCTGAACACCCTCAATAATTTTATGTAATTTATATAAAATTATCTAAATATATTTTTTGCTACATATCTGGCTCGGTCGGATAGATTTTTTGCTTGATTTGTGACCCTATGTTTAACAGCACCAATATTTCTCTTCACATCATTTTTTATATTAGAAACACGTCTCTCTGCATTATATGTAGCAGCTGTAGGTCCATATCCAATTTGAGGAAGTGAATTAACAAACGCATTCCATAATGTGGGTGCGGGACATTTATCTTCAGGTTGTGGCGGTGGAGTCCAAGGTGGGTCCTCGGGGGGTGGTGGGGGCTTATCAGGAAGAACCTTTTTCCCTCGTGATTTCTTCTTTGTAGAGGGGCAATTCGATGTACATACAGGGGGACGGGGAGGTATATCAATCTTAATGGGAAATAACCAAAGAGTAATAGGTTTAATAAAAGCTGGAATCAATAGGAGTGCTAATAAGAAAAATTTCTTATCAAAAAATTGTTTCTTGTATATAAGAAAATAACAAATATATGTAGTTAGCAACATCCAATATATTATTTTGAAGTAATACAAATAGTATTTATTATAACGTACCTGTTCACTATAGTAGGTGGATAATCGGTCATTAATATTAATTCTATTTTGAGAATTTGTTATATTTGTGTCCATATTCTGTATATCCCTTACATAACTATCATTTAAATCATTGATATTTTGTGAATAAATAATTTGAGAACTATAACTATCTATTTTTTCTTTTATGTCTCTTACTTTTTCATCAAAAGTATTTGTTAACTTATCTGTTATTAATTTTACTTGTTTGTTGGCCTCATTTTCTTTAAAATTAGCATATGATACTCCCCCTGGTCTGAAATGATAAAAATTTTTTTCTGCTTCATCAAATTCATTTGGTGCATTTTCTAGATTGTCCTTTGCTGCTAAATAAATTTTATAGTACGCATCTGTTTTTTTATTTTTTTTACATTCGCTATCACAAATAAGAGGATTATCATTGTGATATTTATTCAGAAGACTTCCTACACCATCAAATAATTTATCAATATGTCTTTGGGATACATTGACATTAGGATTTATCTTTATCTGTTCTGGTTTCATATTCAAGAACGACATATTATCCATAATGTATAATCATTAGAAAATTTTATTTAACGTTTACGACGAAAACGAAGACTATCTTTTATTGTCTTTGAAAGAATTTTTCGTGTTCCTTTTTTCCGATAAAATTTTTTTTTTTTACATGTAAACCGGAAATGTTTAAGATCACGTTTTTTAAAGATGCTATTATTGCAGATAGCAATAGCGCGGGATTTCTTATATCGTGATTTTTTTTGGACTGCTTTTATGCAACGGCATAATTTTGTAAGAAGAATAGCATGTGTATCTGCTTTTATCTTTCTGAAGGATTGATTAGGGGAAACTTTTATTCCATAATGCGTAAGGATAAGTATATACTCGGCTTTGGTTAAATTCATATATATTATTGAATAATATATATAATTAATTAAAAGGCGCAAAAGTTTCTTTGCTCTTAGGCGGTGCTGGGTCAACAGCACCGTTAATATTTTCATTGGGGCGATGATGAGGGTGTTTTCTGTGTTTATCTCCGTTCCCGCCGTTGTCACCGTTGCCTCCGTTGTCACCGTTGTCTCCGTTGTCTCCGTTGTCTCCGTTTCCTCCGTTGTCTCCGTTGTCTCCGTTGCCTCCGTTGCCTCCGTTGCCTCCGTTGCCTCCGTTGCCGAACATTCCTGCATTCCTCATGTTATTTTCCAATCTGTTTCTTAAATCTTTAAACGACCCTTCTGCTTCGTCTTCTAATTTGTGTTCCTCCCGCATCCCTCTTCTAAGAAGAGCTTGGAAGAATTTTTTATTATGTTCCCAAACGCTTTCATATCTATCATTACCATGTCCGAGTTTCATACCATCGTCCATGTCGTATTGTGAATAATTCATATTATCTCTAGTCATTATATCATAAAGTTGCTGTAGAAATATAACTCCACCAGCACATACGATAAAAAAGATAATTCCTTTACCTGCCAAAGGTGGTAAAGTAAGACCAATTGATCGTACTATGACTGAGGCAAATAATAATGCTAAACAAGTGAATGCTACTGTCTTCATTAGTTGTGTATGTGCCGAATAACGTAAATACTCATATTGCCCAATTTGAACCATTCGTAATTTGGCATTTTTCGCATTTTGTAAACGTTCTGTATCTTTTTTTAAGCGGTTCAGTTCTTTTTCGACAATAATGCTAAGTGTTAATTGTTGGATAACATTTGTATTTTCTATTTCCGAATGTTTGGACAAACTAGTATAAATTTGTTGTAATTGTTTGAATAAATTATTTCTTAAATCAGTTAGTTCATTAATATGATTAATAATGTTATTCTGTTCATTGATATTATCAGGATCATTACGATTGACTTTCTCTAGCCTTTGAAATAAATATTCTTCAACAGATTGTAATTCTTTTATACTATCTAACAAATTAAGCACAGGTAGTTTGTTATCACCCCCACCACCATTATCAGATGAGGAGGGATCCGTGTCCTTGCGTTTATATAAACTAGTAGGATCTTCTGTAGAGTAATAAAAACAATTGGGATCTTTTTTACATTGATGTTTACATTTGGAGCTGGCGCAATATTGCTTATCTGCTATTTTAAAAAAATTTCTGGGATCGAAACTCATTATATATAATATATTGTATTAAAAAAAATATTATATTATATGACTGTTTTTTTCCTTAAATAATTCATAGTTGTGATTAATATAAAACCAGCAATTGTTGACCATATAATAAATTTATAATAGCTAGATAATTGTAACAGCTCAACGTTTTCTACTTGTGCTCCTAAAGTGTTATGTGGTATTTTTTTTAATTCGTTAAGCCTTTTATACAAAAATTTATATGCAAGTAATTCCTTTCTAAGTTTTTTACTTTCTTTACCAGTATGTTTATAATTTTCTGCTGTTTGTTTTTCAAGTTCCTTAATCTTAGTATAAATTTCATTTGCGGTATTCAATAATTCTGTGCCTAATTGGATTAATTGTTGTTTATGTTTCTCTCCAACTGTTGAAAGACCACAAAAAGTTTGTTTGCTCATCTCCTGTCCAATAGGTAGGACATTCCATGATGCTATGCTAATAGGGTGTAATCTATCAGGGCACGTTCCTGTCTGATTTTTATTAGCATCATAATCATCGGGAAAATTTCTTACTAAGCCATCCTTATCAATATATCCAGTTGGTAGTTGATCATGGAGAGAACAATCTAATTGTGCAATATAATCATTTGCTTTACTGGGATCTTCATTTCTTAATTCTGCTATCTTATCCAATGTATCAGGGGAACACTTTGCTTTCACAGACATATATAAATAAATCTATATAATTTATTTATAACTCAGGGGATTTTCCTTTTAATTGACGAACATAAACATTTCGCCCTTCTAAATTACAGGGCTCATATGGAGCCATGGAACTACCTAATTGGAGTTTATATGTGCTTAAATCTTCACTTTTTACCATTCTTGGTTCCATGTCGCAACTAGATGCACGATGTTCCCATGCTAGATCGCTATAATTTCTAGCTGTTCCAAAACGTGTTACATAATATTTAGAACCATCGGGGGTTTGTATATTTTGCTGTGTGTATTCCGATGGATAGTCAACATAGTCCGACACATCCAGCATATAAGCGTTATAAACTGTTTTGTAATTTGTTATTTGTTGTGTTAATTTTTTGTCTAAACGTGCTAAGTCGGGGTCCACATATTCTTTAGTTTTATTTTGGAAAGGTTCTAATAGGCTATATTGGGGTTCAATATCTTTCATAATAGTTCTTTTTTTTTCTAAATATTCTTCTCCTTGATCTAATTCTATAGTAAGTAGTGGTTGAAGGGGCATTATCTACTATAAAGAACTATTATAAATTCTTTGATAAATGTTTAAATGAGAGAGCAGCCATCGTTATGGCTACCAACAACCATACTAAATAATGATAGTATGCTGATTTGGTACGGCGGTGTCCATCTATATTTTCTCCTATAAGAGATCGTAAACGACTGTATTCCATTTTATGTGTTTTTTCATAATTTTCGAGATTTCCTGTATGTTCCTTTAATCCTATATCTCCTATCTGTTTCTTAGGTGCCATTTTATCTTTTACAAGTAAATCCATTTCTCTTAAGATATTTAATAATTGTTTATTAATATTCTCAACTTTTTTGATTTGTCTCTCGGTATTTTTATTATGACTTGCACGTAATACTTGCTCTTCTGTTGCTTCATTATATCTTCGTAGTAAATCCTGAAAATCTTTTTGTAACGTTTCAAATTGATCATCACTATCTCCATTATTATCATTCATATTAGCTAAAGATTCAATAATAGAGCCTAAATTGGGTGCTGTTGTCTCTTCTATTAATTTTAATTTAGCTAAAGGTTTATAACGTCTTTGTAATGCCATATATCTTTTTCCTTGGTTTAATAAAGTATTTACCATATTGTTAGACATTCTCTATAATGTAATCATAGAAAATGTATTTGAAAATTTGTTATTTAATATAATAATTTGCAATAAAGGCAACTAAGATGGCTGTTGCTCCTGTTGCCATTTTGGCTGTTCTGGGAGTAACTAATTCATCTTTCTTAAGCATAGGTCCTATTACGGGTGTGGCAACAGGTATAGGAGGTTTCATTCCAAGCCATATTAAAATTAAAATGGCAATTATTCCTACGATGTAATATACTAATTGTATATTACTTTGGAAACGAAATTCTAAAATTTCTTTTTTTAATGGTAGAGAGGCTAAATCGGTTTGGTTAATATTATTAAATTTACTTTTATCTGTCTTAAAACGTGATCTTAATACTGAAATATTTTCGTCTTTCTGTTCTACTGTCTTATTTAATTGAGAAATAGAACTGTCTATTTTATTATCTAAAATAAATAAATCACTATATGTATTATCCAAGTGATTTTTGCTCTCATTATATAATGTTTTATTTTCTTCCGTCGGATAAGCTGCTTGAAGAGGATAATTTGTTTTATATCTTTCAAGAACTAGAAAAAAAATTCTATTTAATTCATCTAAGGCCTCTCTATATTCTTTAACTTTAGATTTCATATATTAGTAACAGAGACGATAATATTTTGATTCAATAGCCGATTTATTGGGACGAATAATTTCACATACTGAATCTGGTCTCATACCAAGGACCTTTGCTACAGGATCAAAACGAGATATTTCTGGAAATTGTTTTCTTTCGCGAATATTATATTTTTTAATAATTTCATTCTCTTCCTCTGTTGATAAAATCCGATGTGGTGGAACTAATGAATGTTCTAAAATATTAAATTGTAATTGTTTTAAATTAAATATTGTAAGGAAGATTTTATCTTTTATAAAAATACTTTCCATCATTTTAGTTAGTGAATCATTAATTTTGTCTTTTGTTATGACTATGAGATCATCTTGTGGGGTTAAAATCTCTTCTAAATTATATAAATCTTCTATCCAATCATAAATGTATGCTAATCTTAATTTAGTAATGACATGATACTTAACATAAACTTTCTTCCCTTCTTTGTTGGTTAATAACATATCTAATTGGTTATTATTATATAATGTTCTGATTTCATTGAAACTGAACCCCTCATAATCTTCAGTATTAAACCCGCGTTTTTTTAATAATATTAATAAGATATTCCTTGAAGTATATAATTGAGATATAATTGTACTCATTTTATATTAATACTATATCATTTTAATATCATTTTCAATTTTCTTCACTAAGACATTATATAAATAATGCTCATGATCATTTACTAAAGTTTTAACCTTCATTGAGAATGTTTAAAATTGTATTAATTAATTTTTTTGGTTAATGTTTTCTCATCATCCTCATCTTTTTTTTCAGGCTCAATAGTGGTAAGAAGATTACTATCTCCCTCATTATCCGATTCTTCGGCGGTCTCAACATCTTCTCCGCCTGTGGGTGCTTTTTCAGATGAGAAAAAATGTGTGGGGAGTGAACTGCTGTTCGGGGAAGCCCGCGGGCTTGCGTCCGATGATATTTTCCAAGGCATATAATCACTACTATCATCGTTTGAACCTTCTATTATTTTTTGGGGTTGGGGGGTTATTGGTGCTATATCTTCGACAGGAGGCATAATGGGTCGTCCTAAATTATCCAATTTAGGTGTAAAGAAGGGGTTATATTCTTCAGTAGACTGTTTTTTAGGGGATGACTCTGATGAATCTTGTGGAACTTGGATTTGAAGAGTATCTCCTGGTTTTGCGTTAACAGGAATAGGAATCTCTAACTTTGTTCCATCTTCCATCTGAAACATTATGATCTCGCCGGCTTTTTTATTTTCGGGAACAACAATTTCCATTTCTAGTTTGGGAACGCATTTGATAGATATATGTTTATAAGACCATCCCTTCTTTCCAGGTGGAAATACGGCAGGATTTTGTGCTATTTTGGTTCTTATGGAAAAATATTTTTTGAGTTCTCTCATCTCTTTATGCGGATGTACGCCTTTGGGATATTTTTCTCCAACAGGTTTTGTATGAATTACCATAATATCATCAATAACGGCTAATTGTCGTTGGTTATCATCGCTCAATAATAGGGTAGCCCATACGTCATCTAATCCCCATCCCATGATTATATTTCTATACATTATGCTTTTATAACAGGTATCAAAAGCAGCTTTGCTGAAGAAAGGTATCATAGACTCTACAAAGTTGACATACCGATATCTACATTGTGGCTGTGATTTTAGTATATTATGAACTGTATTTAAGCCGCTTAATGATGGTTGCCATAATGCAAACTGTTTCTCTCTACCAATAGCAAATAATTTGTTTAGTTGTTCAAAAGCCTGAACGAGAGGTTCGGGTGGAAAAGTTAGATCGTCATCGGGAAATGCTATCCTTTCGAAAGTCTGCCACCAATCGTTAGAGCGTAATACTTTTTGAATTAATTGCCATTTCATACCCTTACAGTGATATATGATATCACAGTTGTTTTTGTATTTTTCGAGAATCTGTGTATCATCACCGTAATATACAACACATAAAACGTAATTTCTTTGTTTATTCCCCCAATCATCAGTGGAATGAAAAGAATTATCACCAGCACAAACAACAATAGCATTACCGCTACTTTTATAAGTATGGAAGGTATCTGCAATATTTAAATACCCCCACTCTTCTCTAGAACACCCGCTTGTCCATTCTTTGAGGGGTTCTTCTGTTGGAGATGGTGTTGAAGGCTCTGCGACTGGTAAATGTTGTAATTGTTTTCTTACCTCTTTTGAAACTTGTGTTATGTTAGAAAGCCCGGTTAACTTTTGAATATCATTGCCTTTGATAAGGGTTGTTAGTTGTTCAATATTATCTTCGGTAATAATCCTCATTTGTACATTCATTGCTTGTAATTCTTGATAGAGAAGTTTGAATGCATAAGGAACGCGAATAATACTAAAGTCTCTACCAAAGCGGCTTATATTCACAATATTCAGATCGTTATTTACATTACGTTTAAATTGAATGGGTCCATCAGCCATCGGGCTTAAAAATATATCCTTATTTTCGTTGTAAATGGCGATACTTCCTGTAGTATTACAGATAGCAACAAAATACTCATCCCCTCTCTCTAAAAAGGATTGGTTCAAAAAACTGCTCATCCCGTGTCCTATTATAACATCTCTATCCATCTCTCCAACACGTAAACCACCGTCTTTCGCTCTCCCACCGATTGTTTGCCGAGTCAATACAGTTCGTGGTCCGCGTGCGCGATAATTAATTTTATCTTTAACCATATGTTTCAGGCGCATGTAGTAAGTGGGTCCCATATAAATACTGGCTTCTAGGGGTTCTCCAGTCATTCCGTTATATAATACTTCTGAGCCGCTAGAATGAAAACCAGCCCTTATCAACATCTCTCCAAATATTTTATCTTTTGGTCCTTTATTTACCCACGCAGTACAATCTCCAAATCCCCCATAGAGAACGGATGCTTTTGCCATCAAGCACTCTATAAGTTGTCCAATAGTCATTCGGGATGGCATAGCATGTGGATTAACGATAATATCTGGACGAATTCCGTCGGCTGTAAATGGCATATTTTCCTCAGGGATGACTAAGCCAATGGTGCCTTTTTGTCCTACACGACTACTAAATTTATCTCCAATAGCAGGTATTCTCTCTTCTCTAATTCTAATTTTAGCTAACCGAAATCCTTCCTCGCCTTCGGTGAGAAAAGATTTATCAACAATACCTATTTGTCCTTTTTTAGGTCCTAAAGACATATCCACCATTGTAGTTGAAGAGGAAATACTATCCATACATTTACCAATAATTATCGTTTTATCATTAACGATTGTATTTTCTTTAATTAGTCCATATTCGTCTAAGTGGCTATAATCAAATCCATGTTTTAACCCTACAACATTTTCTTTTTCAACATTACAAAATTTACTATCAATAACAGAGTCTCCAACAGAACTACTTTCTTCATAAGATTCATACATTGAAAAATAAGTTGTTCTAAAAAGTCCCCTATCTAAGGATGATTTATTAACCAGAATAGCATCTTCTACATTAAATCCACTATAACAAGCAATAGCTACTATGGCATTTTCGCCATATGGATGCTCTTCATTTGTAACGTATTTTAAATAGCGACTTTTAACAATTGGTATTTGTCCATAATTTAATACAACCGCCATTTTATCAATACGATTTTGGTAATTAGTATGAAAAAGAGATACTGCTTGTTTGCTTTGTCCACAAGAAAATAGATCACGGGGATAAGGATTATTTTCTGGAAAAACAATTTGATTGGCCATAATGCCTAGAATTAGAGAGGGATGAATTTCAACGTGGGTGGTTAGAGGATTTATGGTTTCTTTGGATATGAGAGCACCTTCTTCCTCTTGAACGTCTATGTATTCTATAATAGCGGCATTTTCTTCTAATTTTTCCTCCATATCCTCAAAATCATATAAATCTTCGGGGGTAAATATTTTACAATTATTTGTTTTAATCTGTTGTTTTTTTTCTGCGAACCCCAACACACAGTCATTCCAAGTAATACCTTCCATTTTATCTCTTACGAATTCGTTATCATAACTTACTTTATTGTTACGGATGTAAAATAAAGGGCGCGTTAATCTCCCTGCATCAGTCCATAATATAATCTCTCTCCGTTCTTGATACCAATAAAAACTCCAGAATAAAGGTAAAAGCGCATTACGTCTGTATAATTTCATTTTTTTTATTAAATCTTGTGGATTTCGGATAGCTCCTACCCATGCGCCGTTTACAAAAACTTTTGTGCTATGAAATAAGTATTCTAACGATGATTCTTCCAATAAGCTTAACCCTTGGGTTCTTAACCAGCGCATTAAAGGGTACCCTGAGCATCCAATAGTAATATGACAAGCCAGTGCCATATGTTTATGTAATCCTACATTCCCCCCATCAGGTGTATGAATAGGGCAAATCAAACCCCATTGTGTTCCATTTAATAATCGTGGACCAATAATTTTCGCGCTATCTGTAGGTAAATATAAATTAATTTTACGCAAGTGGCAAATAAAGCCAAAATAAGATAGGCGACTTAAATCTTGAACTACTCCTAATCGCTTTGTATGGGCTGCTGCTCCCCAATTCCCTTTAAATGCTTTTTTAAACCCGTCTTCTACGATACGATTGGCAAATATAAGAGAAATATTATTGGCGATTAAGTCTTTAAAATGTTCATCTTGATAAGTGGGTTGATGGTAATTGTATTCTTTATCCATTCTTTGATATATATTTTTCAATTGGAGAGTATAGTATTCGCGAAATAATTGATAAATAAGCATTCCGGCATCTTCAATACGTTTATACTTATAACTATCGCGATTTGTGGGTCTTTCTTCTTTTTTATAGACCCGTAATAATCGGTTTACCATGTATCCTAAGAAAAGTGCCTTTTTCTTAAAATTAAGTTCGCCTATATGGGGTAGGAAGTATTCCATGAGGATTTCTAATACATTCCGCCCTTTTGTCAATGTGGCAATAAATTTTAATGCCGCGGCTTGTGTGAAGACATACCCTGCATCATGAATAGAAGGGCGGAATAAATCAATATAGAAATCGTTTTCTTCCATATCAAGAACACAGTACTGTATAATTTCTTTATCAGATATTACGCCTAATGCGCGCATAACAATAAATAAGGGGACTGGTTTTTTTACATTAGGAATACTTACTACTATCTGATTATTTGATAATGTTTCAGTAGGTGATACGATTCGAACAGATAGAGTGCGATTTGGTTTTGATACATCCTCAGAAACAGATCTAATTTCAGCAGAATGGCTGTATTTATCATTTACTTTATCACGAATATAAAGCATATTATCAGCGAATTTTTCTTGACAAATAATAACTTTTTCTTTGCCGTCAATAATAAAATATCCGCCAGGATCATTGCGACATTCTCCCAAATTAAATCGGGCTGCTGGTGCGAGTCCTTTTAAAATACATAAATTGGATTGTAACATAATAGGAAATCTGCCAAGATATACTTTATTGATCGTTTGGGTATGTTCTTCCACTGCCCCATCCTCGTCGGCAGTTAATATTTCCACATCAATATCGTAATGAATAGAAAACCCATAGGTCATATTTCTTAAACGTGCTTCATTGGGATACATATAATGAACACGATCTCCAGAATCATAAATGATAGGTTTGCCATAATATATTTTCTTACCATTTTTCCCTCCAAAATAGAGATTACATTGATATTTATATTCATCTGTTTTCTTATTCTTCTCTTCCCTTAAGCGAAGAGGATTATTTTCATTAAAAATTTGTGATAATTGTTTTCTAAAAAAAAAATTATAGGATTGTAAGTGATGTTTCACGACATATTCGGGATTATCTTTAAAAAATGTTTTTATAATCTTCCACGATTCATCCATTATATTATAGATAAAGTGATTTTTTTAAAACATAAATAATCAATTCAAATTATTTATAATTAATTGCGTTTTCGCTTGGCTTTCTTTAAAGCTTGTTGTCCTCCCAACACCATCACTATTCCAATACCCACAAAAAAAAGAATAAAAGGCAAAAAGATCAAAAACCAAGATATACCTTTATATCCTGAAGAACATAATTTATTCAATAAGAATGTCCATACTACTACATAAAGTATTTTTCCAATAAAGAAGAGAGAATTATGATGTTGTAAAGGAATTTTATATACTCCCACCTGATAACTGTTGGGCGCCCGGGCATTTTGAAAGAAAATAACAAGGATACTTAAAACAGACATAGCTAAATAAACTTGTACTGGTGTACATAAATTTTCGAAAGATTTTTTGAGAGACATTATATTATATTTAAAGAAATTAATTTACTCTACCTTTAGCTTCATTATATGCTGAAGACATATTAATAGGATCGGATCCAATAATTGTATATGCTTTATTTGAAGGTTGAACCATAACACTTGGTGATGGGTAAGGTTTTTCTCCGACTAATCCGGTATAAAGATTGCTCATATCGTTTTGGACTGCGTCGACTGCATCTAATAGAGGTGCGGGCGTAAGGCTGCGTGCAAATGCTTTAAATCGGTTACCTCCTCGCTGTCTAGTTCTTCTACAGCGTTTTTTATGTCTACATTTCTTAGAATGTCTATGTCTTCGTTTGCGACGCCGTCGCGTTCGTCGGCGCGTTTTTCGTCGCGTTCTTCGGCGTTTTCTTCTAGAACGACGAGTTCTTCTGCGACGTCCGCCCCCAGGATGCCGCATTTTCTTCAATTTAGGGAGCTGAACTGCCTTAATCGCGAACCTCATTAAAACATCCGCTTCTCCTCCTTCACCGCTTCCCCCTGTTGCTTCGCCAGTCTCCGGATCTAAAATAAGATTTTTTTTCAAGTTGGTAAAACGTTCCCTCGCTTGCCGCCTCGCTTTCTTCTTGTTGATACTTATTTTTGGTCTCGACAGCCTTTCAACCTCGGATAAATAATATTGCTCAGCCTTATTTCGTATTTCTGGTGCGAGGTGCGCGAGTTCACCTTTTACTGCTTGAGATATCCATTGTAAAGGGGCACGGTCGCGCCCGCCGCCGCCGCCGCCGCCGCCGCCGGGTTTTTTATGTCCTGATTTGCTTGCCATTATATATATAATCAATATTTTTTTATGAATTATATCTTCGTTCAAGAGCGTCTTTTCCTTTTTCGGCGTCGTCGTGATTTTTTTCTACGGCGTGTGCGACGTTTTTTAAGGCGTTTTCTTCTACGGGTTCTTCGTCTACGGCTTCCTCCTCCCAAATTAGTAATTGATTGTGGATCTGGTAAAGATTGGTCAACATTGACACCATAGTAATATCCGCCTGTTAAACCATTAACTTTCCCAGGCTGATACATTCCCCCGGGTGGTTCCCAAGGAACAGGTGGTAAAGGGCTACTATGCGTAACTTTGGGACAACCGCACGCACCTCCTCGTTGTGCGCGTCGGCGTCCACCTCTTTTTCTTTGTTTATATGGCATTTAATATATACAAAGATATTATTCAATATCCACATGGGATAACATATGACGACGGCAACAAATTTTAACTAACCCTAACTCATCCATAACATGTGCTTCAGGTGTTTTTTTAGTATTTGTGACTGTAAAATAAACAACATCTATCACAGACCCCTCACTGGCTTTTATTTCGCGAACTTTTGAAATATAATATAAATATTTATTTGCTAAAACTTTCCCACATGTAAAGCATTTTATCGGGATAATCATTATTAATATTATAACATATTTTGTTTATAAATCAATTTTTATATTAAGGGTACTTTTTACCTAAATAATACCAATAGTCATAATTATACATATTCCCTTTAGTATCACTTTTAAAAGTAGGTCCATGAAAGCTTTTCCCTGCTACGCACTTGGATCCTTTTGGATTATGTGCGTAAACGCAACAATTTACTAAATTACAAGCCCTTTCAGATAAATTATTACAATTTTTTTCTAAAGAACGAGAATCGCCAAGTTGCGATTTACAAAATCCTTTCCGAAAAATATCA
>Ga0080013_1001572_pt1 | contig 29780 bp, 42 predicted proteins | sample ETNvirenome_6_85_FD_69236 | JGI IMG/M metagenome (GOLD analysis project Ga0080013, IMG submission 69236) | Marine viral communities from the Pacific Ocean - ETNP_6_85 (SPADES assembly) (version 2) | ecosystem: Environmental > Aquatic > Marine > Oceanic | place: Pacific Ocean | collected 2013-06-19 | reverse complement strand
TTCTTTATTGGTAAAGTTACTGTCTTCCCATTCCTGCCTCAACCGTTCTACTTTGTTGCGCTGATCCACAATTGTCTGATTGGTGTCGCCAAGTGCTATTGCAACATCATCTTCCATTTGTTTGAAATGCGCTGTTGCTTGTGCTGCAGTTATAGTCTCCTCTTTCAAATAACTTAATTCCCTGATGGAATTTTGAAAACCCATCATGGCTTTGTCGGCACTGGCTGCAACCTCTAATTGGCTTGCTAGTAATTCTGCATTGGCTGCTTCTAAATCTTTAGTGGCTTGTTCTGCGTTTTCTAATTCAAAAGTTAAAGCATCTAATGCAGTTGTTTCTTTTGCAATTGTTTGTATTAGGTCTTGTGTTTGTTGTGCAGTGCGTTCACTAGCATCGCCCTCATCCTTTAGCCGAGCTGTAAGCACTGCTATTTTGTCTTTCTTGACCTCTATTTCACGTGTGGTTTCACCTAATGCAACTTTCAGGTCAATTTCCATTTGGCGCATTCGATAACCTGTCAAAGTGTTGGTGTCAATAACGTAGGTTAGGTTTTCTATCTGTCCTGATGTAGCGGCAAACGCACCGCCAGCATCTTCCACATCTTTCGCAGTTGCCTGGTAGTTAGCTGCTAATTCAGCCACCCTAGTCGCCAATTCATTTGACCAAGAACCTTGAAATTCCATAGTGCCTGATAGGTCTTGTATGGCTTGGTCTAGATGTTCCGCATATTTTGCTGATTCGTTCAGGCGCTCCACCATTTCTGTAGTTGCTTGCACCACTGGTTGCAACCCCTCATTGACTTGTTCTTTGTAATGATCTGTAAGGTTTGCCACCGATGCAGTCAACTGGTTATAAGAGTCTGTTGCACTATCGGTAGTGCCACCAGCCTGCGAAACCAGCACAGTACCCGCCCTAATAGTCTCATTAAGCAAAGCCATCTTTTGTTCTTCGGAAGTCAATTGTGCAACCGTTTTGCCAAGCTGGGCAGCTAACCTTTTATTGGCATCACCTATAGATACTAACAAACCTAAATTGTCAAGTATTAATGGTGATCCACGCTTGATTCCAAGAGCTAAACTATTATATAGAAATGTAGTATCGCCAAGACTAGGGTTCAGCTTTTGGGCAGCTTTGGCAATGTTCATGAGCTGTGGCGTTGCTTGTGCCATTTCCTCGCCCAGCTTGCCCTGTGCGCCAGCCAGCAATGTGGCGGTGCTGGACATTAGTTGCATATCTGGTATTGTGCCTTTAGACGCTGCACGCAACTTATCTAACGTGTCAGCCGATGCACCAACCTTTTCCATTAGAAACCCAAACGACTGAGCCGTTTGAGTCACTGCAGCACCTTGCTTTCCAGTTTCAAAAGCAGTCTTGGCAGCGACACCAAAGGCAGCAACTGCAGCAGTAACACCTAATGCAGCTTTGCCTAAACTTTTTAATTGTTCGCTGGTGCTTTTGCTACCTTTGCCCAGATCACCATTAGCTTTAGCAATATCTTTTAGTGCTTTAGATGCCTGATCAAATACCTTTACAACTATATCAACACTAGCTGCCATGTTGCTTTCTCCTTAGCTTTTCCACCCTAACTAAAGTGCGGTATGTGTCAGGGTGTTGCTTTGACCATTCTGATAATTTCATATCGCCTCTGTTTTGTTCGTTTTTTATAGCACGAAACACATTTAGTGCTGCGGACATGCGTGCTAGCAAGCCCACTTTCTGATCTAAAACACCGCCAGCGTCTGGCAGGCTATTCCACTGTTCGCACAATAACGCCATTTCAAGTTCGGCTGGATAAGCACCGACACCTTCAGCAGCATCGGCACTTTCCAGCACTAGGCGTTTGGGATTTGACTTTCTTCCAGTAGATGGGTGGCTAATTCCTCAGCCAGCCACCTTGCTTGCGCTGGTGTATAGTCTAATGGTTCGATCTTACCAACAAACCATTTCGCCTCGGCAGCAGCACAAAGTATTGAGTGCCACTGCGCTGGGCCACTTGCCCCACTTTCCTCTTGCATTGCAGTCCAATATGGAACGGCTTGGCGTTGGGTTATTGCTACAATTTCAACATCCAAATCCAGTTCCGTATTGATAAATTTAGCCACTACTGAGTCCCCACCGTCAAGTCGCCAGTTCCTTGAAAACCTACTGAGACAGCAACGACACCGTCATAAGGCACGCCAAAATCTACCGTTGAGATAATAACGTTGCCATTGATGGTGACAGCACCTGCTGTTGTGCCTTCTGGTCTGATCTTGATCTCGCCTGTTGTGCCTGGCAGGATTTCCGAGTCGAACAGCTCGGTTGAGTCGTCATGCAGAACCTCCACCGTTCCAGAAAACGATTTGGTATTTCCCACGAAGGTCTTGACCGCAAGACTAGCTGTAGTTGTTTCCACCAAGTCTATAGCGTGGTTCACGCTTGCGCTTCTTACATGGCTAAATGCTTGACTATCTAACAGCACCGCCAGATTTTTACCAGTATATACAGCCATAATTTACTCTCCTATATTGTCTTGTTTAGGTGCAGGTTTATATGCACGTTTTTTTCTTATAATGCCTTTTTTGAGATATATTTCGATAGCATCATCGTCTATATCTGCAGGCAAAGGCTGCCCCGCTTTGATCACTTCTCCATCCTCACGGATCAAGTTACGTTTCAATATATATTCACTCATATATAGCCTCCTAAGCTAACTCACGCACTGTTATTTCTGTGGTTACACTATAATAAAACTCATCACTGCCAGCAGGAAATTCCACGATGCTTCTGGTTGCTGTGGCTAGTTGTACATCACAGTTTGTATATATACCCCTGTTGCTAACCAGCGTTCCCAATATAGCATCGCTGTACCTTTGTTGATCTGGTAACTCATCCTGCTTTCTGCTCAACCCTACCGACTCGATCAAAGCCAATTCCGTAACAGTGTGCATGTACTCCACATTGGTCGTTACTGCTATAAATTCCATTGTGTCAACATTGCCGCCCTCAGTTGTTACGCCCACCAACCTGGCAGGCAGATCAGCAGATGCAATTGACGTTGGCACCTGGTTTATATCTTTAGCAGTAGGCGTTACGCTATCACCAGCCTCATTAGTGTACGAAACACTCAAATTGGTTATTGCATCCGTAACAGCACGCAAGTTACTAGCCATTAAAAAGCCCTCATCACATACGGCATAAGAATGCGTTCCACATCATGCGGCAAAGATGACGGCAGGATCGTAACACCATCCACTATAAGCGGTCTGTCTGCATCGCTGTTTGTGTCTCTCTGCCGATATAAAAACGCACTCAGTCTGGTGGCAGCCTGCACTATGTCATTAGGTACAGAACCACTAACTGAATAGCCCCATTTGGCATTGATGGATATAGCATTAGCCATATCGCCATTGCTTTTCCCTTGCCACCAATTACTAGAACTTTGTAACATGGTTAGCCCATAAGATGGATAAGAATTAGGCGGCTTGACTATATAGTCAGTGTCCGCAACCAGTGCAGTACCATCACCATTAGTTACTGATGTTGGTTCAGCCGCTAATTCCAAGCCTTCAGAAAAGTACAAATTGCGCCCATCAACATTAGCCACCGCATCAAACTTTTTTACGGTTGCGCTGCTTACATCAAACACACGCCCTGTAAAGGTTTCAATGATCTTTTGCGCATTCTCCACCAGATCATCCAGCAAGTCATCATCACCAGAACTGCTAACACCAAGATATGTTTTAACTATTGCTGTCGTTACTAGCGCCATGTTTTACCTTAGCCTTCTTTTTATATTCGATAGCATGACCTGCTCGTATAACTTCCTTAGCAAAGTCTTTGCTAACTTCCTGCACATCACCTTTGCCCATTGCAACAAGCTTGCCATCTCTGCCAGCATCGTGTCCACCGAAACTGCATAGTGCTTGTATTTTCATATTTGCCATATTTTTCCTCCATCTTGTGGGTGGGGTTGCCCCCACCCACTCAGATTGTGCTTATTTGCGCCAAAAACGCCTGTCTTAGCCGTTTATATGGCTACTTGGTAACAACCTACTACTAAGCGTTCTGTGCGTACTGGAATGCTTCTGCCTGTAGCACGTCGCCGCCGAACCTGAGAGATACAAAAAATCCAACCTGTCCTGTGGCTTCATATAAAAATGGATTTCTGCTGATCAAAATCTCAGAACGCTCCACAATACCATAGTAGCGCCAATTACCAACAACTATCACGCTTCGTCCAGTAGCCATTGCTAGTATCTGGCTGGAAGTGTAAACGGGTTGACCCCACAATTCCTGTCCTGAACCACTTGCCCCACCACCCATTGGGGTTACCATGAATAGGAAGTCATTCCCTGTCAAGCCTCTGATAACCGCTAGAGTGGACTGGTTAGTAGCCCAAGCTACCGAGTCGCCTTCCTGTGCATACGCGCCAGGCAGGAGATAGAACAGCTCAGGAATTTCACTTGCAGCTATGGTATCCGCACTGTCCAGCGTGAGTGCAGCCGTTCCGCCAACTAGAACTCCTTTTGGCTGACCAGAGCCTGTTCCCTTAAGAAAATATTCATTTTCTACGTCAGCTGCTGATCTGCCCCACATCTCGGAAAGGAAACCTTCCAAATTGCTCTTCTCGTCAGCCAATAATTCTTGAGAAACCTTTGTTAAATTTGAAAATTTGAAAACCGATATGCTATTAGAAGTAAACGTGGGCTCAGACTGATTGTAAGAAGCTTCTTCTGCCGTCAAAGCGAATCCACCTGTTGCATTTTCGGATGGTACTTGCACGCTGTCATTAGTTGTCTGGATAACCATTGCACCTGCTGAACGTGCAATACTAAGGTCATCACGTTTGGCTATGATGGTTTCATGCAGTGATTCCGGGACAAGTACACCGCCCTCTGTGGCCGTTGATTCTTGTAAGGCCGCCTTCGTGTAACTATTGTCTGCACCTGTTTTGACCCAGTGCATAAAACTTTCAGTTCCATCGTGATCCCCACCCATCTTTGTTATTTTCTTTACTGCTGGTGCTTCGGTCAAGATGCCACCACGTTCGGCAGCCTCTGTTTCCCATGCGTTCTTGACTGCGTCTTGGGCAGCCATATTCAGTTCAGCCTTGAGTGCATCCATATCAATTACTGGTGCTTCTGGCTGTGCTTCTTCTGTGGTTTCCTCAACCACTTTTTCTGCATCAGACATTTTAATATCTCCTTTAGTTTTATTTGTAATTGCGTCCGCTTTTGCTGGTATATCCTGGACTGACTTTGCACCCTTTGGTAGTTCACCCTTTGGTGCGTTATCCTCTGCCATTTGTATACCTGTTTCTGCGTCTGCATTTATTACTATTCCAAGTGCCTTCAACTGCTCAACCCCGATCGTACGTGGTTCAGCAGGTACTGGTGTTAGACTCAATTCAAATATGGGCCATCTTTTTATATTGCCCTCTAGACGTTCCACCAGATGCGCCACTGATCCTGTGCTATATCCAAGCCTGCCACTTTTTACCAGTTCCAACACCTGTTTGGCATAATCTTTAGAACGGTTTATTTGCGCCTCCATCCATAAGCCTGCATCACGTTCTGTTATCTTGGTCACTTTACCTAATACGCTTTTGATCTCCTGCGCATGGTCATAAAGCACTACTGGTTCTGGCACAACACCCAACATATAATTTGTGTCTTTTGTAAAGGTATCATTCTCCAGATCAGTGCCACCGTACACCACACCATAACCTGCAACAGTGAAACTGTCATCAGTGATGGCTTTGATCTGCAACGGCTGCACTGCATGTTTGTATTGGTCATCCTCAACACCCACTAATTCCTCATAACGTGCATGGGTGGAGCAAGGCATATAATATTCATTGCCATCATCATCCATAACATGCGCACCTTCGCAACCGATCTCCTCAGCCCTTGCCAGTGCTTCTTCTTCCGTACTGTACATGTCTTTTACATCTTTTTCTGCATCGTCTATGTCTGTCTCGTCCTGTAATGCAATATTCAAAGCTGTTAAATAAGCTTCTGCGGCTGTCATGCTATCGTAGCATTCCAGCACTTCGTCTGGCTCTAATTTCCAGACACAATATTGGTTTTCATGTTCTCTTATTTCGTATGGCATAATTACACCTTTGCTTTAGTTTGTATTCTTTGTGTTGTCTTTTTTGTCATCTCACGCATTGCTTTGCGTACTTCATTTCTAGCTACGTTCCATCTGTCTGGCCCTTTATGAATTCTGGCTTGGTTGCGACCCATTGAATCACCTGTTACATACATACTATATCTGCGCCCTGTTTTCTTTTGCACAGCATCTGTTGTCAATGCTGCTGTTCTGACCCAGTGCCCGCCACCACTTGTTCTTTTAGCTTTAGTGACTTTGACGCTTTTCAAAAACCTAAATGTTCTCTTGTATTTTTGGTTGGGCAACTCGGCAGGATAATGTCTTACCTTTTCGGCTGCCTTTTCCATAGCTTTATTCAAGTCCGCATTTAGCATTTTAGGCGCAATAACAGTCAGCACTTTTAGCTGCTGTCTGATCTTGCTGTCGTCTATGGTCATGGTTACTCTAGTCATAATTAGTTGTATGGTCCTGTACCAGTGAACGGCACTGCTAACCCCAATGCTACCAGCCTGATCTTACAGCCACAATTTGGGTGTGCTGGTGGTTGCATAAATAATTCCCCAGCAAACTGTGCTGCAGCACCTGTACCGCCTGGGTGTTCAAAGTCTGCACCAAGACTTATACCTTCACCCACTCTAAAGCGCATTGTGCCCAGCTTGGCGCAGATCGGGCAAACCCTCTCATCGCCTCTAGTGATCCAGCGTTTATGAACTGTTAAAGTACTGGCTGCAGCCATCATCAGCTTGCCTTTATTGAAAGCCCTTGTTGCCTCTGTGACCGCTATCATCTTAGCCCTGCGTGGATCAAAACCCCAGCCAGCCTTTTCCAATGTGGCTATTAGTTCGCTAAATGGCAGGTTGTTTTCTTTCCATTGTGTGATCATTTTGGTCAAGGTTTCCCTGCTGGTTTGGTTCAACTCTCGCATCAGCGTCTGCACTCTGTCTGTAACCCAGCCAATTGCATCACCAGCCACGCCACCCAGATCAATATCATCAAGTGCTTTTTCCTCACCATAAAACACATTGATCTCCTGGTTGCCTACATCAACGCCTAATAAAATACTGTCATTTATGAATGCGGTCATGGCATCCTGTACATACTCCGCACCAAGCTGCAACCGTTGTACCGCATTATCTACTTCTTTTTCGTTGGGCAATGCCAACCGCAATTGCTTTTCTAGTGCTTCTGCTATCAACTGTTCACCTCGTTTTTCGATCTTACTAATGTCACGTTCTGCCCTGTTATCTATCTTGTCAAACTGCTGTGTTAGTGTAGCTTTGCCAACCCAGAAAGCTACGTGGCTCGAAAGCCACTCTCACCTCCTCTGGCGTGCTTGCTGTGTTCAAATGCTGCTTTATCTGATCTGCCATGAATGCTGGTATATGATGCACCACAAATTCACGTTTGTTGCTTTTGTTTAGGTTGCGCAGTGCAAACCGTTGCCAGCTTGCCAACTCACTTGCTACTTGTGCTTCCTCAGCATCCTGTTCCGCTATTACTTCCACAGGTGGTTCAGGTTTGTTCTCTAGTGGCTCATAGCCCAGCATTGCCATTGCTTCCTCAAGTGCCACGCCAGCCGTAACCAACTGCAATAAACTGGCTGCCCTAAGTGACTCATCCTCCTGAAATACGTCAAGGTTTTCTGGAGTAAATTGCAAGCTGTAGTCTGTACCGCTAAACAGTTGCAGGTTTATAGCGTTCTCAAACAATGGCAGTCTAGGTCTTATACTCATGTGCCAAAAGCTATGCAAATCTGTAACCGAAGTGGCATAGTTGGCAGCGTCACTTTCTAATATTGACCTCGGCACTCCGAGCGCAGCACCAATGTCTAAAGCCACATGGTCACTAAGTTCTTTCATCGCTAATGACTTGATCTCTGGCGTTAGTGTTTTTACTGATATATCACCACGCAAAAACAAAGTGCGCCAGGCGTTTGATACACCGCTAAGTGACCTACGAAAGAATGACTGCGCACGCTCCATTTCTGCAGCATTCGGGTTGCTACTGGTGCTGATCAATGTGGCAGGCATTGCACCGCTTTCAAAGAACTTGCTGGCAAACTCCTGCATGTTGAAACGCAGTTGGCTTGCGCTCAGTGCCACTTCTGCAGGTGGCAGTCCAGCACCTGTGTCAGCCGTCATGCTTGGTTCACGCATCGCCACCATCATGTCATCTGAGAACGGTCCGAAAGTCTTACCGCCAACCTGCTGTGTAAACACATTGTGTCCATGCTTATATTCCCATTTGACTGTCGTGGGGTTTAGCACTTGCACACCAGTTAGAACACGCCCCACATATTGTTTCAAACAATAGCTTGCACCTGTAAGCAACAAGCCCAATTCCATTTGATATATAACACTTTGCAAGTCGGGTTCTAATGGATACTCTACCTCTTGATCACCTTTGAAAATAACAAACGGAACACTGCTTAGACTGCTTGCCCTAAGATTGACCGCCCTATACAACAAAGGCACACTACCCCATGCGCCCACAGCAGTGCTTGCAGTTTGTTTGGCTGACCTTTCGTTAAAGTCCTCAGCCCAGCCTGGTATGCCAACTATTGCTTTATAACCTCGATCCTCATAAATTGTTTTATATCCTGCCATAATAACCCCTATATAGATAACAACACTATTGGTTCGGCGCTTTCCCTGCCAGACCATGCCAACGCCAATGACATCACGCAGTCATCGTGCATTCCATCTGGTGCAGAATATGATGTGCGCCCACTTGGAAGACGTTTGCTTTCATAAGCCTGCAATTCACCGATAAGAATGGGATCACGTGGAATATGCACGTCGCCACGCTCGAACCCAAGTGCTAAACCATCAATAATTTGTTGTTTACTTTGTACTGTTGTATTGAAACCCGTTACAGGCAACCCAGAGTTCTGGAGACTTTCAACAATGGGTGCGCCCATCGCATTGGTTTCCGCAATGATCTCTGCGCCTGGATAGCGTTCCCATAATGCTTTCAACCTGCTGACTTGCGTTTGATAGTCCACTTTCACCATACGATCTATTTCCACCACATGACCGCTATCTATATTTAGCACTGTGTATACTGTTGCGTCCTTTTGGCGTCCCCAGTCACAACCAATAACATAGCTGCCTGTGGTTGGTGCTGTATCGCCATTGACTGCAGCCATTACTTTCCTGAATACACCTGCGCCATGTTCCATAAATTTAGCCTCGTACTCTTGCTGAAATATCATCTCTGGTAAGTCGTTCCTGGCTGCCTCAATTTCCGCATCGTCAATGTATGGGTTGCTACTGGTTGGATAGCTAAACGATGCCCAGTTATCTTGACTGTTGCTCCTTTGATACATACGCCAGAACCAGTTCTGTCCAGATGGTGTACTGATCATAAGTGCCGCACCTTTCTTGTCACTAAGCGCAGGGCGTATAGCCTCCGACCAGGACCGCTCCTGCAAGAATGCAGCCTCATCTAACACAACATAGTCAAGTCCTTCACCCCTCAAGCTGTCTGGATCATCAGCTGACCGAACCTGTACGCTGCCACCATTAGCAAATGATACTAAACGCTCACCCTGTTTCACTTCTGTACCTGGTATTGATGCACCAATACGGCTGATACTGCGCCAGCCGACTGCTGCGAGCTTATAGCTGGGTGCTACCCACCAACTGCGACCACCCTCAAAGGCTGCCTGCATACATTCCATAACGCCCAGTCTCGTCTTGCCCCATCTGCGTCCAGCACTGAGGACTTTGAAGCGTGCCTTGCTGTTATGTACTTCGGCTTGCCCTATATGTGGGCTGGCATTCAATACTGTTTCATTCATTGTGTTCGCCATCCCAATTGACCACCAGTTTTAGGTCTGCGCCATCTTTGCCAGACATTTCTAGCCGTTGATGATCCCCATACAATTCCCTGCGATGTGCTTTTAGCAAGAACTTAATTAGACCGTCACTGTATTCTTGTGCCCTTTTCCAGGCTGTCATTTCCAGAATATCAACTGCATCAGCCAGCGCATTGTCCCAAGCCAATTTGAATGTGGGTTGTTTTGATCTGGCACTATAAGCAGCCTGTCTGGTTATGTTAGCTTTTTGACATGCTGCCCTAACATTGCCACTTTGCCTAAGCGCTTCTATAAATGCTGGTTTCCAACCGTTCAATTTAGCCATATTAGTGTCAAATCTGTAAAATCAAGTATACGCTTGCTTTAGAATTGCTTCCCCTGTTTTTGGGTGTACCATATTGTTTAATATTTTCTTGGCATTGTACTCGGACTTGAAGCTATACCCACTTAAATCATAACCCCATTTCTTTTTACCAAATACATCCTGATCAAACAATTCGATTGAGTGGCTTACTTCCTTAACATCATAGGTTATTTCAAAATTAGACCAATAATAATGTCTGCCAATCTTGGTGGGTTCAATTAAGGGATCGTACCAAGTACTTACATTTTCAACTACCCATTTCCCCTTAAAATAACCATCTAAAAAAATAATCTCTTGCCATAATTTCATGTCGGGATATATTGGCGATTTACCGCCCATCATGCTTTTTCTCAATGCGGAATGTGTCGGACAAGGTGGTGAACTCCAAATAAAATCATAATCGTGGAAATGTTTCTCTAAATAATCGTGTGCGTTATCAATTATTACTTCATCGTTGGGAAAATAGTCTTGGTACACTTTTGCGATTTCTGGATTGTGTTCGACTGCTGTCACCTTTAGGTCGCCCCACAGCTTTCTATTGCCACCAATGCCAGCGTATAAATTCAAAATCTTAATATCGGTGATGTCTTTGTCTATGTTGTCGGCAATAATTTCTTCTTGCTCGTAACTTAATAATTCCTCCAACTCCTCCGGTTTCCAAAATTCAGTCAGATCAATATCATCAGACAGCTCTAACAACACATCGGCATCCCAATCAAGACTTGCTTCACCTGTGCGATTATCTGCAATGGCTAGACCACGCCCTGCTTCGCTGTCTATGTCCAGGTCTGTACGCTGCACCACCACTAATTCATTGCCATCTGTTTCTACAACCCTAACTGGCAAGTCTAGTTCCGCAGCCACGTCTATGGTCTTATTTCCAGCAATTAGGTTGCCATGCTTGTCACTTAACACAGAACGCCCTGCACCATATTGGCGCAAGGACTTTTCCAACAAACCCCGACCCCTTTGCGTTCCTTTGTTAGCGTTTTTTGTGTCTGGTGTTAGGTCGCTCAATGAATTGATAGATTTCTTGCTGCCATTTGTGTTTGTCATCAATTACATTCCCGATCCAATTCCCCAGCCATAGTGCAGATACCAAAACAACACCAGCCAAAAAGGCTGCAAAGTGCTGAACAGTTATGTCCATGCAGTTGTGATCTTACAATGTTGGCCCCCTATTTGTTGCGCTCTAGACCGCTTTCAATTCCTGTGCCTAAGCTGTAAGCAGCACCTGCTGCCACCACCGCTTGTATGGCTTGCCAGTCGTCTATATTATCTTGTACAAATGATTGTGCTATTGCTATTAGGGATGCTGCAAGCACCCAGAATTTTCTTGATTTTAATACTGCTCGAACCTTGTCCATTATAGTCTCCTTAAAAGCCTATCAACTTGGCTGCAGTTTATATTGGTTTATTGGTATGCCTGGTGTCTAGTGAGTGTTTATGGTTGTGTGTTTGTACGTGTTAAACCACTTCACGACACCTGCACCAATTCCGTTGATCCATAGCATTGTGTTCGCTATACATGCTTAATACACTATTTGATGGCGCTTGTCAAACACCCTGCGCTCCATGTGCGGCTGCTTTATGTCTATATTATTATTGTTATATTTCTTTACAGTGTGGGGTTTTTGGTATATAATACAGACATTGAGAAACACTACTACAAAGGAGAATGAGATGACTAGAAACAACCACCTAAGAAACAAAAAAGATTTTGATCTGAACAAAAGTTTCACCGAGTGGCAAATAAACAGGGCTAACGAAACAGAGAAAGAAGCCCTAAGAACTATACACACTGAACCACCTATACTCTATGATGAGTCCGAAGGACAGGATGTTTCACATTGTTGTGAAACATCGGTAAACGATGTAAGTGACGGCTGGGGCAGATGCTCCCATTGTCACGAAATGGCTAAAGTTCTAAATACTGCGGACTTTGATTAAGCCGAAAGGCAAAGGAGAATGAGATGCACAACTTGACTACGCTATACCACAGTATAAAGGTGGTGCAGGCCCTACACGCAGCCGAAGAGCTGCTAAAGATATTGTTGACTTACCATATGGAAGGTGTGTTGCTACCAGATGCGCCAGCAGACTTGCGTGAAAAAGTAACTGATGTAATTTGCGTTGCTGGTGGCAAATGTAGCGAAGCCCTGCAGGATCACAAACAACAAGGCAGTATTAGCGCATCGTGGAATTAGTTATATACGTTTATAAAAAACCCATAAGGAGGTTTTATGAGTGACAAAATTCGCAAAATATTGACGTTGGTCGGGGCGCAGGTAGACCAAGAATTGCATGAGCAATTACAAGCCCAAGCCCAACGTGAGGACAGAAGCACTGCCAGCATTGTACGGCAAGCACTAAAGATGTACCTGAAGTTGAATGACAACAAATAGATCATAAAGGAGAATGAGATGGAATATAACAGAAGTGGATCATCAAAAGAATTAGTAACAGCGTTAGTCGGTTTTCAAAGCAGTATTAGTTCCGTACCAAAAAGCACCAAAGGTTATAACTACAAATACAGCGACCTGGCAACTGTGTGGGATAGCATCCGCAAACCATTGTCAGCTAATGGCTTGGCGGTGGTGCAGACAACTAGAAACCTAGACGATCTGACACCAGTTGTAATAACAACACTAATGCACATTAGTGGCGAATGGATCGAGGGCGAGCTGGCTATAAAACCCACCAAGATGGACGCCCAGGGCGTTGGTAGCGTGATAAGTTATGCACGCAGATACAGCTTGATGAGCATATTGGGCATTGCTGCTGCAGGAGAAGACGATGATGGCGCAAAGGCATCAAAACCTGCAAAAGCATCACAACCTGCAAAAGACCTAGCACCCAAGTCTTGGATCACGAAATTGGAAGCCAAAATAATAGCAGCGGAAAATATGGATATAAACGTTTCTGATCTGGCTATAGATAAGCACCCAACCAAACAACAGGTGCAAGACACTGCAGCCAAACTAGATGACCGCCTGGAGGCACTAAATGTTTGATACAACACTAAACGCAGTTATAGACCACCTGCCCTTTATCTTGGTAGTGTTTGGGTTGTTTGGTTTGCATGTGTACCTGGCATGGTATGACCGATGAGCAATAAAGAATGGAAAGCATACAGCCAATGTTGTGAATGGCATGTATCAAACATAAGCGCAGGACAGCCTGCAACGGCAATTTGTAAATATTGCAGGGATCATTGCATGGTTGTTTATATGGATGAACAGGGCGAATGGGTGCCCAGAAAGGAATATTTAAAACATGAATAGACATTGGGTCAAGCTGTGGATAAGCGCACTGGATGACGCACGTTTAGCGACTTTGCCTGACCCAGAATGGCGGCTGGCAGTGGAATGCTTTATGGTTGCTGGAGAAAATGGCGATGAAGGGCAACTGCCAGCCGCCACCGCACTGGCCTGGCGTTTGAGGCGTGATCCAGTTCAAATGAAAGCCATGTTAGATGTTTTGGTCATCGCTGGGCTGATAGAAAAGAAGCGCAACACCTACACTGTCGCTAAGTTTTCTAAACGTCAAAGCGCAGTAACGAACACACAACGACAAGCAGCATATAGAAACACAAAACGTTATTTGGAAAGTAACGACTCGTTACCAGAAAATAACGAGTCGTTAACAGACAAGACAAGACAAGATGTTAAGATAAGAAAAGATATTAAGAAAAGAAAAGACAAAAAATTTACATCTAAAAACCTAACCAAATATTTAGGTGGTATGAAATGACTGAAAATGTGGGTGTAGCGTTTAGGGCCATATGTAAAACACTAAACTACAACAAAGCATTAGTGCAGCATTGGGCACAACATAAACCCATGCTAATAGATCAGTTAAACGAAAGCGCAGAACTGGTGGCTGCACTAGATATGAATTTAGACAATTTGTATCTAGTGCATGATGCCTGGAAGACAAAAGACTGGCGAGGTCAACGTGGCCAACCGCCCACGCCCTTGCAGTTGGCTGAAAACGCTGCTATATGGCACGAACAACGCAAAAACGACCAACAGGAGCTTGCAAGCCTAAACAAACCCCAGTCATGGTATCAACAACAACTGGATGCAGGATCAACACCAAAAGAACTAGACAATATCATGTACCAGGTGGAGCAAAAACGTGATAGTAAATGGGGCAAGTATTGCACATGAAACTTAAACAATATTATCAAAGTAAAGCATGGCGTGATCTTAGAAAGATGAAACTGGATGAAGTTGGCCACAAGTGCGACAGCGAAAACAATTGGTGCGGAGGAGAACTACAAGTGCATCACAAAACATACGCAAGATTTGGAGGCGATGAATTTATGCGTGATCTCCAGGTATTGTGTCGATCTCACCACCAAGCTATTCACAAGCGCACTTTTACTGATGATGAAATAAGACAATACAACAAAAGGAGGGTGTATATAAATGCAACCAAGACACTAGCAGCACATAGATTACATCAAGAATCAGACGCATATAAAAAGAACACACAAGGAGCTTGAGATGAATATAGGAACACAAACAGATACACAAGAAAAAATAAATATATATACAAGTGAAGTAGCAGCAGCGTACACAGTAGATGTAGAAATACAAGGCATAAGACCATTACTGCAACACAAGTTTATTATGGCGCCCGCAACAAAGAAAAAAACCACAGCAGGGCAAAAGGATTACACCAAAGAATGGCTGGAAACTTGCTTTGTCAATAGAGAGGGCAAGATTTTCCACCCATGTACCCATCTTGAGGGTGCTATAGTCAAGTCAGGAGTAACACGAAAAATAGAAGGTGCAAGAGGAAAAACATTCAAGGATATGTGCCGCTCGGCTGTGTATGTTGATCCCCACGCCATTCCAGTTTTAGACCTAAATTACAACGAAATAAAACTGAATAAAAAGTTTACAGTGGTCAATCAAACCGAAGGCGATGCAGTACCGCAAGAGCCTGCATACATTGATGAAAGGGCGGTAACAGTCAATCGAGCCAGGATAGTGCGCAGGAGACTAGCCCTTAATACAGGTTGGATACTAAAATTTCAAATAAGAGTCACTGATGATGGACTGCCACCAGAGATATTAAAAGATATTCTAGACCATGCTGGAACACAAACAGGCATTGGAGACTACCGCCCAAGATTTGGCAAGTTTATAGTAGGTGAATTTAAAGTATCTTAAGGTGCGGTCTGGTCAGGCAAGGCATGGTAAGGTTTGGTGAGGTAAGGTAAGGTAAGGTACTGAGCTTATATCTTGAGGTATGGTGTGGTGGGGTTGAGTGCGGTGAGGTTCGGTAAGGTCAGGTGGGGCTTGGCAAGGTAAGGTGAGGATAATATCATGTATCAAACGGAACAAAAACGTGACAGTAAATTTGGACACTATTGTGAGGAAAATATAGAATGAACAACAAGCATCAAATTATAAAAGCACTAGATGATAATATAAAAAACATACAAAAACTGGACTATACGCCCAGTGTAGAATTGGCTCGCAGCTTGGCAACTTCTGCAAAACAAGCATTGGCACAAGCTACTAAAGTCGAAGACATGACACAGATCAAAAACAAACTAGGCACAATCGAACACTGGTTCAAAAAACAGCGTGCCTCTTTAGTTGAAAGTAACCTAATAGTTGCTGAACGTATACGCACCGAGAGAGCTATAGGTAAATGGATTAGCGAAAACATTAATCATGGCGGTGACCGCAAAAGCAATAAATCAAGGTCACACGGTGTGACCTTGATTTCAGACGTTGGCATAACAAAAAACGACTCGTCCAGATGGCAAAAACTAGCTGCGATTGATGAACAAGACTTCGAGATGTGGATTACAGAAAACATAAACATCTTAGAACTTAGTACAGCAGCAGCTTTGCGTTTGTGGGCTGTATACGCTAATGCAGGCTCTTTTGTGCATGAAGTAGAAACACCTGACGGCAAGTTTGACGGCATAGTAATTGACCCTGCATGGGATGTAAAAAAGATTGATAGATATGTTGCACCAGAACAAACCGCTTTTGATTATCCCACCATGTCACTAGCAGAAATTAAACAATTTCCAGTACAGTCTTTTGCTGCGGATGATTGCCATTTGTTTTTATGGACAACACAAAAATATTTGCCAGCGTCTTTTGATGTAATGAGTGCTTGGGGCTTTAAGTATGTGCTAACAATGGTGTGGCACAAAAACGGTGGTTTTCAGCCGTTCCAGTTGCCAATGTATAATTGCGAATTTGTGCTATATGGCAGACAGGGAAGCCCCAAATTTATAGACACAAAAGCATTTCCAACTTGCTTTAGTGCAGACCGCACAGGGCATTCAAAAAAACCAGCAGAATTCTACAGTTTGATCAGAAGGGTATGCGATGGAAAACTGATAGATATATTTAACAGAGGAGAACGTGAGGGGTTTGAGTCGTATGGCAACCAAACAAGGACAACAACATGAACACACTAACATTGACCGCAACACCAGCTTTACAAGAAGGGCACTACAAAGAAGCAGCTCAATCAGTAATGCGACAGTGGTTGGGTTGGATGATAACAAACCAACCAGAATGGTTATGTACCAAAATTATGCACAAAATTAACGCAGTGTATCCAAACAAAGCTGCCTACAGACATAATATCATGCCTTATTTATGGCAAGATTTGTCAGTTGAAAATGGCACACAAACCAATGACTTTGAACAAATAGGCGACTTGAAAATTGTATCCAAAAGCACTGATGCTGAAATAATGATTGGCTTACGGTGCAGAAAAGCATCTAACTACGATGCAACAAAAGTAAACCACCCCGACTTAAGCATAAGATCAAAATCACGCAGTTCGGGCACAAGTAATATAGAAACCGAAATACACAAAATAATAAAAGGGCGTGGGGACTTGTTGTTTGCAGCATGGGCAAACAACGCACAACCCAGATGGTTCAAAAGGTGTTACATAGTGTGCTTAGACAGACTTAGAGCCACAGGTATTTTAGAACAAATAGATTTAAACAAATTTGATTCCCAAAGTGTTGGTGTGTTTACTGTAAGCCAATATAGCAACGGAGACAATACTGCAGGTGTATATATACCGTTGGGCAGTTTGATACAACATACTAATTGTGTAATGAATTGGACTGACACAAACGCCAGCACACAGCAACAGCAATGCTAACTTTCGGTTCGTTGTTTGCAGGATGTGGGTTTGATCTGGAACTGGAGAATATATATGATAATAAATGCCAATAGTGTACACATACCGCTACCAGATAATAGCGTGCAATGCGTTGTGACATCGCCCCCTTATTGGGGCTTGCGTAAATATGATGGGGCGCAGGATAGTGTCTGGGGCGGTGATGCCGATTGTCACCATGATTGGAAACAGCATCACCAACCAGCCAAAGGTGGCAAGTCCCATCCAGACCGACCCAGCATAGTCGGAGCTAATCGACACATGAGTAAAACTGATCTGCGTGGAGTGGGAATAGATAGCGATATGTGCCAGCGTTGTGGTGCATGGCGTGGTGGCTTGGGCTTAGAGCCTACACCAGAAATGTTTATTGATCACATGGTGCAGATATTCCAAGAGGTAAAACGAGTGCTGCGAGATGATGGCGTGGCGTGGGTAAATATGGGCGATAGTTACTCTACACGCCTTGAAGGTCATGGAGGCTTTGGAAAATGGACAACAGGAGGCAGCCCCAAGCCATCCTCAAGCACAGAGTCTACAAAGAAAAAACTCAGAGGTATCAAGCCAAAAAACTTATTACTAATACCCCACCGACTAGCACTAGCGTTGCAGGCTGATGGCTGGTGGGTCAGAAGTGACACTATCTGGGCGAAGCCGAACCCCATGCCTGAGAGCCTTAAAGGCTGGAGATGGGAACAGTGCAAGACGAAGGTAGCAAAGAGTGAACACGCCACTGTTCACAACATCAAAGGCGGTCATAAAAAGATGCTGGAGGATGCCAGTGTGCATCAAGGAATGTCTCCAGAGTTCCTCGCTGTATATGAGAATTGTACAGGTTGTGACAAGTGCAGGGACAACGATGGACTGGTCTTGAGGCGTGGCAGTTGGCGACCCACCAGCAGTCACGAACACATATTCATGCTGGCTAAAAGTAGCATGTATTATAGTGATGGCGAGGCGGTGAGAGAGAAGAATACTTTTAAAACGAAATGGAACGAACCAAACAAAAGACACCTAACACGCTCGCACGGAAACAGCGAACTTTCTACCAAAACAGGACAAGGTTTTCACAGGGTAGGCAGTATTACAGCAGGACGCAATTTGCGCAATGTGTGGAACATACCAACTGCACCATACAAGGGCGCACATTATGCCACGTTTCCCCCAGAATTGGCACGTAGATGCGTTCTGTCTAGCACGAGCCGTCACGCCTGTTCAGAGTGCGGAATGGCATGGAGTAGGAAGTTAGAAAAACCCGTTGCCCCATATAAGGATACCAGAGCGCATGGGAGACACGTACCAACTGGCAACAAGAAAATCAGTGGCGCAAAACCCCAAGAATGGCTTGATGCTAATCCTGCCAAAACGCTGGGCTATCGCCCATCCTGTCAGTGCGATGCAGATACCAGACCCTGTGTGGTCTTAGATGTATTCGCTGGTTCAGGAACAGTGGGGCAAGTGTGCAGGGAGTTGCCGTACCAGCGTGACTTCGTAGGAGTGGACATATCGTATGAGTATTTACATGGGCAGGCGTTGCTACGATCTGAACGCATAACGACTGAAGCATCGCTGCAGGAGTTGCCAATGTTCAAGGAGATGATAATGGCGGTAAATAATGTTTGAAGGTAATTTATGGTATGCCATCAAAGACGGAAACCCAAGTGCGTTAGCGATGTACAAACGGCATTACTCCCGATATGTTTATCAGGATGGTCGCAAACCTAATAGATTTGTAGGCCCAGGTGAGCGTATGGTGCTAATGACTTCTGACCAATCGGCATTATTCGTATGGCGCAAATTCAAAAGCATGAACAACCAAGAAGGTATTAATTGTGCGGTATTTCGCAACGAAGGGAAACATCTGTCTAGCAGGCTAATTTTAGACGCTGAATATTTTGCACAAGAACGCTGGAGAGGACAGCGCATGTATACATATGTGAATGTTAATAAAATACAGTCCTCTAACGCTGGTTATTGTTTCAAGGTGGCTGGCTGGCAACAATGCGGTATAACTAAAACAAGAAAATTATTAATATTAGAAAAGCTACCTGTGGCGGTAAACAATGAAGTCAGAACTTGAGGAGCTGCTGGCGTTCCAGATCAGGGCAGCCGAACTACCAGAACCAGAACGTGAATATCGGTTCTATCCAGAACGCAGGTTTAGGGCTGACTTTGCATTTCCCAAACATAAAGTGCTGGTTGAAATTCATGGCGGTCTGTATATGCCACGATCTGGGCACCGAACCACTAAGGGCGTGTTAAGAGACATGACTAAGTCCAATTTGGCAGCGTTGGGCGGCTGGATGTATCTGCAGTTCAGCGCAAAACAGGTGCAGGACGGATCAGCCTTAAATATAATTGAAACAGTGCTAAAACAACAACCACATAACGCCATAAATATGTTATGGACTAACCAGTGAAAGCCAGCCGAGCAAAAGAAGCCAAACCGCACAAAGTTTATAACCAACACGCCTCTAGCTTGTATGCGTATGTTGGCAAAATAAACCCATCCAAAAATGACTTTTTCAAACCTGCTGCTATATTCAGAAGGGCAGAAATTCTTAGTAGCAGCAGGGGCGTTAGCAGGGGGTTCAATTATGGCGACATGTTTGTCAAATACCTGTGTGGTTCAATGGTAGTAATTGACAAGCGTCAGTTAAAGTCGGGGCAAAAGAAATGCTGCTTTAGATCGGCAACACCAGAGGAGCAGCAAACGATGCAACACAAAATGCCACTAATAGAACGTGAACTAAAGTGGCGCAAAAACAGTTATTGTGAAAGCACCACCAGGCGCAACCATAGAACACAGCAACAAGAATATTATTGGACATCAAACGCAGAAGCAAAACGCAGGGCAAAGCACAGCGAACGCAACAAACAATACTATTATGACCGCAAAAAAAAGGAGACGAGAGAATGAAAATATTAGAATTGTTTAGTGGACGGCACAAAAGTTTTGCGACCCAAGCTGAACTGTTAGGACATGAAATTTATACGGTGGATATAGACGCTAATAACGATGCGGATCTAACAATGGATATCAATACAATGTATTTATTAGACCTGCCAGAAAAATGGCGTAGTCCAGATGTTGTCTGGGCTAGTCCACCGTGTACAACATTTTCGATTGCATCAGTTTCAACACACTGGGAAATGTTCACAGAACAGTCAAGAAAACCACGTACACAATTAGCATCTAACCATCACCTACTTATCTGTCATTTGATGGGGTTGTTGTATCAACTGCATCCGAAATACTGGTGTATAGAAAACCCACGTGGTTCACTACGTAAATTATATCCAATGACTGACGTGAATAAATATACAGTGACCTATTGCCAATATGGGGATACCAGAATGAAGCCAACCGATATATGGGTGAACCCCAACCTATACGAAATATGGAAACCTAGACCAATGTGCAAGAACGGCGACCCTTGTCATGTTCGAGCGCCCAGAGGATCACAAACAGGAACACAAAACCCTAACGAAGACCCATTAGACAGAGCAAGAGTACCAGCAGAATTATGTATTGAAATAATACAAGCAGTGCATACACAAAAGCAATTGACGTTTATCTAAAAGGAGACGAGAGAATGAAAATGAATAAAGATAACCTGGTGCATATTTGTTTAAGATATATAGCAATAGTGGTATTACCTGTAGCAGTCACATTAACTGCCGCATGGGTTTGGAATAAAACATTCAACCCCCAAGAAAAAGTTGAGACTGAAATGCAGGTACTTTCACTGGATCAGCAGCAAGTTATAACAATACTGCCAGGGGCTAAGATCACCCGACAGGATATACCGCCCACGCTACCAAACCCCACAGTGTCAACCACGCTACCAGAACCCACAACAGTGCCAACACCTGAACCAACATTAGCACCGCAACTAATGGCGAGAATTAGCCATTACAACCCTCGCCTACTTGGGGTTAATTGCCACCCAGACAACGTTTTGAATGGTGAATGTACATCATGGCTCTCTGACGGAGCAGGGAGCTGGGCGCATTGGAGCTTTTACGAAAATTGGGGGCTGGCATGTCCTAAGACGTATTCACTAGGAACTAAGTTTGCAATATCACATTTTCCATCTAGCAGTCCAGACGGATATTGGACTTGTGTGGATCGTGGCACGCTTATAAGCGTGCTTCCAGATTCAATAAGGCTTGACCTATTGACACCAAATATGCCGTATGTACATCAAGGCGATATTGTGAAAGATAAGTGGTCTCCTTCAGGCAGTTATGTTGTAAAAGTTGAGATAGTACATACGCCATAAATGGCTGGGGTTGGCTCTTGCAATACTGTTATATTCTGTTATAATACTTATACTGAGAACAGGAGAACATGAAATGACTACGCAATATTATCTAAATAATACTAAAAAAGATACCAGTAAATATATAGCAACTGACGGTGACTGGTGGTACGAAGGAAAAGTTGGTCTAAAACAGGGCAGTGTATTCATTAAGTTTGTATCCTCAAAAGCATCCAAGAGCTACTTTGAAACTGCAAACCTTGAGCAATCAACACCAGAAGCAATTCAAAGCGATATAAACAAATCATGTGGAATGATTGTAGACTTCAACAAACTATATAAAAGCTAACATACATAATAAATACAAAAAGTATCTAACAAGTGGAGATTAGGTGCTTTTTGTATTTAAAGTGATATGCCACCCACAATAACAGGTGGCATATCAGGAGAATGAGAAGAACAACTACAGTGCAATTATATCACGTTACATTAGTGATAATATACATGGCACTTTTTGATCACGTTTATATATTCCTCCGCTGCCCTCAAATGCAACCCTGTCACAAATTCAAGCATAGCTGGTTTGCCGTAACGCTCAACAAATATGGGTGCAAGTTTCTCCTTCATTCGGGTTGTCTGCCCAAACTTGGCATGACAAGATGTATGCAATAAGCTGCAGTTGCGCTCATCCCATAGTTTGGTTTTTTTGCTTTTAGGAACTGCGCTCCTTTTAATTAACCATTCGTGCATGTCGACAGCAAACCCTAATTCTGCTTCGCAGAAATCGCACAGGTTGCGTTCATCTAACAGCTTGCGTTTTAGATCAGTACGGTTCATTAGTCAGTGGGGTATGCAATCCATTTGACAAGGTTGTTGGGGTCTGATGTGCCTTCAGAATATAGTCTGAGCCAATAACCCCCCATTGCTGGACTTCCCATGCCACGTTGCTGTGACCAACTGTCGCCATCTTTATAGTCAGTTACATAACACCCTGTTTGCAAATAAATTCTGTTTTGATCCTCCACTATAGTTCCGTTAGCTGAGATGCGTTCATAGGGCATTTGCATACTGAACCTTTGATGGATATGCGAACGTACATATATATCAGCCTCCCACATAGCCACCGATCTGTTTGAATTAATTGCGCCTTTGGTAACTACAGCCCCACCCGTTCCTGTGCCATGATGATATTTTAAGCGCACGGTCTTTCTGCTCCCACCAGTGTGGGCCTCACACTTGAATTGCATCCAGCCTGTGTACGGTGCAATGATAGGACGAATGCCAGTGTCTGCTTTTATATGCGTTGCTAATATGCTGAGTGGGTCAATTTCGTGGTGCTTCTTGTAGCCTAGTTCGTGGTTGCCCTGACTAATGAACATTATGTTTTTTGCATAGGGCGCGAGGAACTTAGCTGTGTCCTCCATAACCGCTCCCAAGTAGTCGTCAAACATATACTCTGGGCGCAAAGCGTGCTTGGCAGCCCTTCTATCTTTTTTCCCTTGCATCAAATCGCATGTGTCACCTACGAGCAGGATGCCTGCGTCACGTTCCACCGCTTGGTCTAAATGTTTTTTTATTAATTTGCGATCACAACCGACTGCATCGTAGTGAATATCAGATATTATAAGAAAGTATTGTTCCCAGCCTCTTTTGTACTTGAGCCTCGTAAAGTATGCGCCAGGACTTTTACCCCTTTCAATTTTTGGTATCATATAACAATTTTATTGTATTAGAATTTAGCCTTCAAACACCTTAAACACAATCATTATAATGCCACCCAATACCACCCAAACCAACCGCATCAGCCAGCCCAGGTGCGCTTCTATTGAACTCACCCTTTGCGCCAACTTGTTTAGATCATCATTAACACCATCTAGCGCATCACTCATGCGCTCGCTCGAATGGTTAAGGACGCCAATATGTTCTCTAATCCTATCTAATACTTGCTTGTGCGGACAGCTCATTATTTGTGGCTTAGTTGTCATTGCGCTTCCCCACTATGGTTGCAATAGGGCTGCCAGACCAAGTCTCATATTCAAAGCCGCCACTGGCTGTAGAAAGAAAGCAGTAGGCACTATGAACGCCTTCTAGCTTTTCCACATAGTTATTATATTGCACACCTTTTATGGCTTTTGGTACGTCTTTGCTGGGGTTTGAAAACTCAGTCAACATCAACAACTTGCCCTGCGTGTCATATCTTTTATACCACTGCCCACCGTCTAAACTGTCCATGTCAGTATCGGACGTAAAGTAACTATGGGCGCAGATATAGTCGGCTTGATCTCTGGCCTGCCAACTCTCATTCCAGAACCGCATAGGGTCATAACGTACGCCCTCAATACTATGGCCAGGCGATAGTCCAGGATAGCCCCATTTAGCTTCTGGCATATCCTCCTCTAGTGATCTAATTATGCTGTTAAAAAACGTTGCAAACTTTTGACCGTCATCCCACGCAGACCCGAAACCTTCAATATATAAATTTGGTTCATTATGAACCTCAAAATACCGCACGCCTTTGTCATAAAAACTGCGTGCTTGCGCCCCAACTGTATGAATGAAATCTGATGCGCTATTATGCTCATCATCCACTTTGGCGAACAACCTAATTAATATGAATATATCGGGGTTTATGTTGTGCAGGATCGGCACGCTTTCGCTGCTTTCATTTGACAACAGTTTCACCGCCTGTATCTTGGCGGTTTTCACCATGTCTTGCGTTTCAGTTAGAATTGGGTTTCCCCAGCTACCATCTGCCGACCCATGCAGACCCCACAATGCCTTTGTTTGCGACACAGGCGGCTGTGGTGGCGTTTTAGGCGTTACTTGGTCTTGTACTACCTTTGCGTTGGGATAGTGCTGTGCAAACCAATCTACAATATTGTCAGGATGTGTGCCATGTAACACAACGGTTTTTGATCCTAAGTCGCCAACACCTGCATCATCATACGAAAAGCCAACGGTGCTGCGATCCTCCCACGCTTCCCTTGCCACTGCTACAAACTGATCAATGGATGCGTTTTGATCTAGTAAATGATAGACCCGACTATACTGCACTCTTGGCTCGCCCCTGGTCATCGTATCCATTTCCAAGAGTCTAGCTTCTGCCTGGCGTCTGCGCTGTAACGCTGGTAACTTTTCACCGCCTGCATGACAATATTTCCTAAGCTCCAGAGCCGCTTCACTATAGTCGCCAGCGTTACAATATTCCACAACCATAGCAGGAACTGAACCCAGATTGAAAGCTGCCGAAAGTAACGCAGTTGCCTGGTTGGGCGTTGGTACAAAGCTGATCTGCTTTGCAAGTTTTTTTGCCCTTTTTGCAAGGTCAATTCCCATAAAGTCAAGGGCTTGTTCTTGTGTAATCGTTTCATGTTCATTTGGTGCTTTAGTACCATATCCATATGTCCATTGATGAACGTCCCAGTACGGTACGGCACAAAAGCCCTCCCAGCCTGCTATAAAGTCTAACGTCTGCTGCGTTACTTCTATGTCAGCCATTCTTGCTATAGATCAACTTTTAATTCTGTTTTTTATTGTTTTCAATATAGTAAATACCGACTTTGAACCAACACGCATTCCACGTTTATTGCGTTTTTTGTCCTCACGCTTTTGAGATTTATATTGGCTTCTAGTTCTCATCAGGCTGGCTCCTCTGGGTACTCCACATCATCAGGATCATCATAATCCTGTGGTATATCTCTGAGTGCCTGTCTGTATACTTCCCATGCTTCTAAAGCAGGGTCCTGGATAGGATAATCTGGCAACATAATTCTGTCGCTATCCCGCAATAAATCATCACGTGTTTGGCGCACCTTGCCCCAGTCCCAATCCGACTGTGCTTGTACAAGTTTATTTTCCAAGCTGGCTTTGGTTGGCTTGCTTTTTGTGTTATCGTGAATGATCAAGTCTTTGTGTTCTTTGTTTCCGCTTTTCCATCCGAACCATTGCCCTTTGTGGAGCTTTACTAATACATCCTCAATATGGTCTGGTCTGCCTGCTATATCCATTATGTGTCTCCTAATCTAATAAATGTCATGTAAGTATAGTTATAGCCTGTGTCGCCTTTACAGGTTGCAGTATCATCCTGAGTCTTGACATGAAACCGAACTTTGACATTAGAAGTGCTGGTCACGTCCACTACAAACTCGGAGGATGGATTTCCATAATCTGAGCCACCAGTACCGCTTCTACCGTAAGTGGCTATGTTATAGTCGCTGTCATTTGTTGTTACATATATTTGTGAATCAGTATAATAGGACTCACTTGTGTAATAATATAGTGCGTCAAATCTAACAAGCCAATAACCAGTCGATGGAAATGTGAACACTCCACTACTTTCGGTCATGCTGCTGCCTAATATTCCAAATCCTACTGGTGCATCTACTTCCTCTAGGTTGGCATCTATTGGTGCAGCATCGCCAGTAAAGTCTGTAGTCAATCGCCATTGGCTGGCGGCTGTAAGACCGCCAGAAACAGCAGCCCATTTCAGTCCCGTACTCTCTCCGCTATCAGCCGTTAGCACCGTATCATTTGCACCCACTCCTAGTCGGGCTGGAGTGTTCGCTGCACTAGCTGACAATACATCTGCTTTTGCCGTCAATAAACTAGCTGGAGAATCAGTCCATTCTGGCGAAGTCGCTGCACTGTTCATAGAAAGTGTTTGCCGACTTGTGCCTTTAGCTAATCTCGCAGGAGTGAAATTTGAACTGGCATAGAGTACATCGCCAGCAGTTGTCAAAATACTCCTAGAACTAGCTGCCCATTCTGGTGCGGTTGCACCACTGTTCATAGAAAGTGTTTGCCGAGCAGAACCCGCTGGTAAACGTGCTAAAACCTTACTCCCTGTAGCGTATGTAAGATCAGCTGCCGTTGTCACAATTCCTGTGGAAGTCAAGTCTACACTTCCACCACTTCCAAGATACGAATTCCAGATGGAAGCTGAAATTAGCTGCCCTGTCGAATAATCGACTCCCGATGTGTATGCCATAAGTTACCTCCTATTTATTTAACCAATATTTTGTACTGTTGGCTTCTTTGATCGTAGCCACAGTGTCGTCTTTATTATAATTTCGTAACGCTGGGTGCGGTCTGCTAACTAATAATTCCTCAATGATCAGCCTGTCTTTTTCTGGTGGGAACGTAACCAAACGCACCGCATGTTCCCATTCGCTATTTACGCATTCATCACAGATCATATAGGGGTCATTGTATGAAACCACCACACTACCACCACACGCAAATTCTGTTCCTGCTAACAGATCACAACTACAAACCCAGTCGCCACGACTAATTCTGGCATGTATTGGTCTGGCATCCTGTGCTATATTGTCCCAGTCTATGTCAAAACCATGTCGGGCTTTTACAATACCAGATAGCCAAGTCCTAAAGCCGCCACCGTTCAAGACTGCCACCTGTTGTTCTGCTGGTTGTATGCGCATATATCCTCCTAAAGTGGGCCTAATGTTGTCGTGTTGCCCAGTGTGTTCGTACCAAGCACCCAATAATCAGTCGCACTGGCTGGTTCAAGTGTCCACATAACCGAATAGTCATTGGCTTCTATGGCATGCGTTTCAGTGATAAGAAAATAGGGTGCTGTGGACAGACCAGTCTGGGTCTCAGTAATTGCTATTCTTGACAATATTGAATGCGACAATGCTGCAGTCAATAAAGCTGCTGATGTTTGCGGTTTGAATGATATGGTCTTGACCCTGCCTCTGGGGTCTTTACGCTCTCGCAAAATAAAGTCAGCCACGCTATCAGCAGTGGTGGTTGAGTCCATTGAATAATTCCACGTCAATTGTCGCTTTCCATAGGTCGCAATACTGGTGTCGTCTTGGGTTTCTTGTTCCACTACTGCAAACTGATCTAACTTAGTTCCACGCAGTTGCGCACCAGCTAATATATAGCCATCACTGGCATTGTTATTGGTGTACCTAACACCAACTCTGGTTGCAAAACTTTGGTCTGCAATTATCGCCCCTGTGCAATCACCTGTTATATCTGTTCCTGTGCCATCACTGGCAATGTTGATGTCAAAGTCTGTGCCACCAACTGGCGTTATGGGCGACTTGACCGCCAACGAAACACCACTGTCCTGCGACTCAATGATATAAGTTATATCAGTAGTACCACCACCGCCAGAAATAGCCACAGCGTTTTGCAAGCCTGCTACAACCTGCCCAGCCGTTTCTCTCCTGGTCTTAGCTTTTACCGCTACAACGTTTGCCATATCCTCTGAGCTACCATAGCTGTATTCCATATTAGACATTGTATTGGTGAAAGTGAAATCAACAGTCTTGTCGGTGATCAGTTTATGTCGGTTTACTGCATTTAGTACACCATCTCTGGCTTGCCACATGCGCCCATATTCACGCCCCACTGTATCTTGACAAGCACCATAAATTGTTGTCGAATCTGACCACTCATCGCCAGCAAATAAAAAGGTACTAATACCAGACTCAAAGTTCGCAAACGTACTGGTCGCACCCAATTCAGTTGTCTGCCCCAATTCACTTTGACCGACTACCCCCAGACTCCATAAAGACGTGCCAGGAGGATAGACCCTAGCAGTCTCAAGAATTTTGTCTAATACCGCATCATACGTCACGCTTTCTTGTACTGGTATTGATACCTCACTAAGTGCCGCCCTACTGTTCCAGGCCTGTGATGTTATGGTGGCGGTATCGGGGCTAATTCCTGCAGTGGGTGAAATGCTGTCGATCCATCCGATGAACATTGTGCGCACTGTGCTGTCTGCAGGATCAGTCGACTTTAGTCTTATTAAATTTCCTGCTGATAAATTGCCATAATAAGCACCGCCCGATGCTTCAGGGCTGAACCGTTGATCCGCATTATTCAACACCACTTCTAATGTACTTTCTCTGGCAATAGGTTCATAAGGCGCACCAAAGCCAATTGACCATCGAGCTTCTTTCAGGTAGCTACTAACATCTGTGTATGTGCCTGCAGTAACTATGTCCCTAATTTCCAAAGTCCAAGTTGGTGTTGGCATTACATAACCCTCGCAAAGTCCCTGCCACGTTGTCGGGCTGCCCTGACAACTGACTCAAATAATTCGCTATCAGTCTGCACACCATATACATTTAAGTTTTGTATCACCATGCCACCGCCAGCTCTTGTTGAATGCGCTGGTGTTACTGATACACGTTCGCCAGATGACACGCCCATTAGGAAATTATCATTTTGAAAGCCTTGCGGTACTATAAAGTTTGCACCATGTTGTGCCCCTACCGCAGCAGCTTGGAGCGCACTTTCAATGTTTGCTGAATTGGTAAAAGCTGTACCGCCTCCACCTGCTTGGCTGGCTAGGAAATCAAGCCCCCACTTTTGGGGGTTGGCAGGATCAAACCCATGCCTTTGTTGCATGTCTTTAATTACATCCGCAATATGTTCTTTTTCTTTGCGTCCACCTGCACCACTGCGCCATTCGCCATGCACCTCTTCCCATTCCTCGCCAATTTTAGCAGCTCGCAAATCACCTTTAGCACTAACTATACCAACGCCTTCGACTATAGTTGCATTTTGCGCTGCTAGTGCTTCTCTGGCACTTTGCGCCACTTGGTTATAGCCACTGGCTGTACTGGACAAACTTGACTGCAAATTGCGATGGGCTTGTGTTTCCGCATCTAAAGCCACTGCTGTGGCTATTGCCATATTGAATGCGTGTTCCCTGTCGGGGCCTGTGCTAGTTGCGTATACGTTAGCCCAACGTTCCTGTTCTAATCTGAGCGCAACCTGTTTTTCTGTTTGCCTACCAGTGGCAACTGATATTGCGTCACGCAAAACCCTGCCTGCTTCATTTATCGCATTGTTGTCTTTCAATGCACCTGTGTTAGTTTCCACATTCCTGGTGTTATCTTGGAATGAATTTGTGTACCGATCTAAATTAATAGTGGAATAATACAACTGGCGTTCCACTTCTTTATTGGTAAAGTTACTGTCTTCCCATTCCTGCCTCAACCGTTCTACTTTGTTGCGCTGATCCACAATTGTCTGATTGGTGTCGCCAAGTGCTATTGCAACATCATCTTCCATTTGTTT
>Ga0080013_1001570_pt1 | contig 29783 bp, 23 predicted proteins | sample ETNvirenome_6_85_FD_69236 | JGI IMG/M metagenome (GOLD analysis project Ga0080013, IMG submission 69236) | Marine viral communities from the Pacific Ocean - ETNP_6_85 (SPADES assembly) (version 2) | ecosystem: Environmental > Aquatic > Marine > Oceanic | place: Pacific Ocean | collected 2013-06-19 | reverse complement strand
GATGTATCTTCTCAATTTTGTTTAGCTACTATTACTATTGACTATGAATCAGATATGGTGAACCTCTACCTTAATGGGAATTTAATGAAATCCCAATCTGTGCATACTACATTTGGAAAAACAGGATATCCTAACCTTCCATCTCTCATGTCTACAAGTTCATTTTCTTATACGAATATGTATCACGAGTCTCTCCCTTATAATGCTCCCTTATTCCCTCCTGAGTCGTTGGGTCAAACTGATTTCTGGTATTGGAACGGGCCACAACCAGGAGGACAAGGAGCCCCCCCTCTCACTCCTTGGATTATAGGGGGAGGGTATACCGATGGAATGCATATGAGAGACCTGACTGGGTATAAACCCACTGAAGATACAGGTATGAATTTTATGGGGGGCCAATGGGGTGGTAAGAAAAGTGGGCTGTATGGATTCTTAGGAAGTTTTAAGCTATATAATAGAGCAATTACTATAGCTGAGATTACGGCTAACTATAACGGACAAAGAGGATTCTTCGAAAATATTAAAACCTAATGGCAACTACTACTACACATACTACTTATGGGGTTCCTATAAGTCTTTCAGTTCAGAAAGCCTCTAAAGCCACACGAAAACAACGGTTTGGGTTTTCTTACCCGTTAATAACCCCTTTAGATAAGACGGTAGCTTCTGGGTATTTACGCCAAGGGTCAGGACAAGTAGATTACTTTAATAGAAGTTCAGGGGTTACCTTAATTCGTAATAATCTTAGGCAATTATTGTTAACAGAAAAGGGATCCAGAATAATGCTGCCTGATTATGGATTAACTTTAACTAGATATTTATTTGAGCCTTTAGATGAAACTACTTTCTTTTTGATTAGGCGCGATATATTACAAACTATAAATACATATTTTTCTATCGCTCGTCCCCTTAGTTTGAGGGTGTACAGCGATGATAGAGCTACCGAAAATAATAGACTTACGGTAGAGTTAACTCTCCAACTTCTGGACGAGTCTTTAGATATATTTGATGTTGAGGTTACATTAGGATAATGGTTTTTTCAGGAACGACTACTACAGATTTTATGAAATTAGGAGAAATTCCTGATTGGAAGAAGACGGAGTTTATTGACTACGCAGGTAATGATTTTTATAGCATCCGACAAGATTTAGTTGGATATATTAAATCTGTTTACCCTTTAGATTACAACAACTTTTCTGAGTCTGATTTGGGTATCATGCTAATTGAATTGGTTTCTTATATGGGATCCGTACTGTCTCTTAAAGCAGATATGCTGGCTAACGAGAACTATTTAAGAACAGTTAAAAATAGAGATAATCTTAAAAAATTATTAGAGTTAATAGGGGTGTCGATGCGAGGGCCTCTGGCTTCTGCCGCTTCGGCAAAGCTTACAGTCACGACACCTATAACCCCAGTGTCTGATTATCCTATGTCTTATGGCCCAGGGAGTCGGGTATTTGCTATTACTTCGCGTGAAGACGGGGCTCCTGTTAATTATACCCTCTATAAGGTGGAGAACAATGCCATTCAAAATATACAAAATTCTTCAGGGACTTTCTATTTAGAGGGGAGTGAGTCGGATAATTCTCTCAGTACTGTGTTTACTAATGTGGCTTTATTAGAGGGGTCTTTAAGTGTTCAAAAAGGAAATTTTGATTCCTTAGAGTCTAATAAAAGCGTGTCACTAACCGATTCCCCTATAATCGAGGGGAGTGTTCAAGTATATGTTGGGGCGGGGGATGGAAATCCTGCTACGGGAAACTATAAACAAGTAGATAGACTTTATTCTGCATCAGGCGGCGATGACCGTATTTTCCAAGTTGTATATAATGAAAATTATGGAGCTACTGTATTATTTGGGGATAATTCTTTAGGGATTTCCCCCCCTCAAGGATCGGACTTCACGGTACTTTATAGATCAGGTGGAGGAAGCCGTGGTAATATAATAGCAGATGCTATCAATGTCACTACGAGCCCTAACTCCTACACAGGAAATGCATTAGAAGTTACGACAGAGAACAGGACAGCCGCAACGGGTGGAGACGCTGCTGAAACGGCTGCTCACGCTAAGAAATACGCACCTTACACCTTCAAACGACAAGATAGAGTGGTAACCTTGGAGGATTATATAGCCCTAGGGAATACTTTTAGATCAGAACAGGGAACGATAGGGAAGACTACGGCTGTTGTGAGAGATGCCTATTCTTCTGCCAATGTGATAGATGTATATACTTTAGAAAAAGCTACTGATCTTACTTTACAGAAAGCATCCAGCACCTTTAAGCAGTCATTATTGGAGGCCATTGAGCCTAAAAAAATGTTAACAGATGAGGTAGTTGTTGTAGATGGTCTAATAAGAACTTTAGATTTAGTAGTTACCATTCGCATAGACAAAGATTTAAAGCCTATTGAAGGGCAAATCCAACAGCAGGTATCCAATGTAATCCTAGAGCACTTTGGAGTAGATAATGCTGATTTTGGACAACCCTTTATTGCCACAGACCTTAATAGAAAAATCTTTAGCTTACCCGATGTGAGATACAGTACGGTGGATAACCTTCCTGAGGTAACTAGGGTGGATTTTAATGAGATTATCCAACTAAACAACTTTACAATTAATACAGTGACCGTCTAATGGCAAGAAGGGATGTAAAAAATTCTAAGTTTAATAGCCTAAATCAGGTAGTGCCTGAGGTTATAGCTGTCGTGTCCACCAAAGATGACAACGAACAATTACAGCACCCCCAAAGCTATTTTAAAAGAAATTATATTGAGGCCCTAAAGAAAATTATCCCCCCTTTTTACTTTAGTGATGAGCAAGCCCTGAGTGGCTTACATATTCCCCATACCTCTCAGCTATTAAACACTCATTTAATCGCTAATAAGCATCAAACCACAATCTTACCTGTTTCTGCCTTAGCTGAAGATACCTATTTATCAGCTATCAATACTCCTTCGGGGTTTGCTAGATATTTCTTTAAAGAGCAAACCCCTGCCACTATAGCTCCTGATGATTTTGAAAGAAATTTCTTACTTCCCCTTAATAAAGCATTTGGAGATTATGCAACAAGCCAAAGTTTTATTGATTATATTAGTGGAACCTTCCTACCGTCCATCCCCGCTGTCGGGACTGTCGATAAGGACTTAGCTACACTTACGGCAAGTGCTTATGCTGCCGATTCATCAGGTACTTATAAGTATTTAGCTAATAATTTAGGGTGGTTATTCTTCTTGAATAGAGAAGGACCAGCCTACGGGTATGATCCCTCCACGGCAATAGCCGCATTAATCACTGATAATTTATGGCACGGTAAGTCGATTGTCTTAGAAGATACCATCAACATATACCAAGAATATTTATGGAGAAATGAGTCTTATTTAGGGGTGGACGATATTATCCCAGAAGGGTATGCATCTTCGGTAGCAATGAGCGCAGATGTTTGGACCAGTGGAACTCAATTATTAGATAGACTAAAAACTCTTAATGAGGTTGTTTATTCTCCTCATTTCTTAAACAGTGCAGATAAGTTTGTAGAAGATGCATTTACCTCTTATATTACTACGGACACTCAAATCACTAGTGAAAGAGGAGCGGGACCTTTTAGTAGATTTTTAGAAGCTATTTCTTACAGTATAGCAGATAGAGTTACTGAAGCTAACGAGCTTAATACCTTATATGATATAGGTAAATGCCCAGAAGAATTATTAGAGTTGTTAGCTCAGTTGATTGGGTGGAGAGTTATTGGGGCCGATGTTGATAAGTGGAGAGTCCAATTAAGAAACGCGGTCAGCATTTATAAAATGAAGGGAACTAAACGCTCCATTCAAGTTTTATTAAATGTTCTTTTTGGGGATGACCTTTTTAATGTAGATACACATGTTAAGGAGTTATGGGAATCGTATATCCCCGATCTTATCTATTACTCTTTAGCTACCAGTTCGGAGGCATTCAAGGACTTCACCACTTACACCCCCGACCTGTCAAGACAATTAGGCATTTTAGATTATAGTTCGAGTAGTATGGATACCAATATCCGTTATGCGGTAGATACTATACTCTTTAATTTAGTTCGTGAGTTTCCCCGTAGCTTCATGTTAGGAGGAAAACCCTTCCCACAACTTGTATTTGTTTTAGCATCGGATGATAGTTATATTTGGGACGGACCTTATCACTTTATTATCCGTGATGATAGTCAGGTTTATAGGACGGGAATTACGGAAACCGCAGACTCAGTTGATTTAGAGATACAACACGACCCTAATTTTGTATTCCAGTATAGGAATAGAGTATTTTATATCCCCCCTTATGAGCGCCGTCAGTATTATTCAGAGTGTACGGTTAATGATGGGTTATTAGATAGATTGGAATTTTATCTAACTTGTTATGGAGTGGACTCCTCCTTTGCTGAAAGCATTATTAGATATATTAGGGAGTATACTACGGAGACTATAGATACCACTAGATTAGTTAACACTTTTTTACTATTCGGAACTTACCCTACTTATCCCCCTAATTATGCTACTATTATTAGTGATGTGACGAGGGCGCGAACCCCTGATCCCGCCTCCCTTCTGAGTATGTGGAATGGTAAATCATCCCACTTTATAATGTTATTCGATGCTAGTAGTTTTGATTGGGCTTCTAATGCACTCAATTATAATACGGGCTATGGAATAAAGCAAATGCTTACCTTGGCCGATCAGGTTGTACCAGCCCATGCTATCCCTGAGGTAGTCTTAAATCTTTCTAGTGTAGCTGACGGCATGGAAGCTTTAGCGGATAAAGATTGTCGCCAATTGCGACCTAATTTTGATGATTTATATGAAGGATCTAGTAATGTAACTACCAACTGGGGCCTCTCTGCCCTTAATATGAATGTGGCCGCGCAATATATTGGGCTCCTCCCCAATAGGTTTAAACGAATTAATGTTAAGGGTATTAATGATGTTATGCTATCGGGGACAGGGGATAGCAACGAAATGTATGATGTTCGCTATGCTTACGAACTCGGAGTTTATGATGATCCTGATCCTGTCGCTGGGAGGTTTAGTTACAATGACCCATTTGATGCAGGAATTGGGGCCGCGAACCCGAGCCTAATAAATAGAGCATGGTTTAATGCAAGCCCTAAGAGTGGGAATACCTTTGATTTTACTACTTTAGAAAAAGGATCCCAGATCATAATGATTTACCAGGGATTGACGGCGATCCATCACCAAGTTTACGAGCTTACTGAATTAGGCTCATCATCGACAGGAACTTATGGTCCAGTGTGGAACTTCGAAAATTTAAAATATGTTCCTCAAAAAACAGTTAATGGGGGGATTCCGTACCCCATTAAAGTTAGAAGTTGTGACATTTATTTTGAGACTGATTTTACTCCAGTTCCTAGAAACTCTTTACGCAGAAGAAATTACCACCACTTGCTCCCCGAAACTAAATTTTTTAGTAGGATAGGACGCAATAACCCTGGTAGCTTACAACTATCGAATTCGTATTACACTTCTTCCATAGGATATCTACCTTTAGGGTTTATCCCTTCGTCTCAAGATTTTGAGCCTGTACAAATTATACAAAATAGGAATGGGTATGGTATAGGGGATGTTCTTTATAAGGTGCATCCTGTGTGGGATATTTGCCAAAATCTAACCTCCCCTAGTTCCATGTTTGGATATGACATTAGTAATACTTTTGCCTCTAGAGCTAAATTAAATCTCCAATCTTCCTCCTGTCTACCTTACGGAAGGCGCGGACAGTTAGATGATATAATTTATGTGATGAATAAGGTTCATGATAAAGAAAAGTTTTTACAAGCAAGTTCTATAGTCTCAGGGTACTATACGACTAAAGGAGGGGTATATGGGAATTGGGAACCAAGTACTCCTCTTGTTGTTCCTAATGATTTAAGTTCGTGGTATGCTGAGGGCGCTTCGGAGGGCTGGCCTATATCCGTTGTGCCCTCTGTGGCAAATGCGCTTATAAACGCTGAGTCGGAAGATGATAGCCTATCTTATTATGAACACTTTAAGTTTGGAATGCCTGTTCAGAGATTATATAATACTTATAATAATACTTATTTGGGGCATGCTCTGTCCGATAATTATAGCCTCCAGGCGGGAGGTCCTAATATATTCTCGCATACTTACGGTCCCTTAGTGTATAACTCTAATTTTAATACGGGGGGATCAGCATTAGAGGTTAGTTCTTATTTACAAGCAAGTTCTCCTTTAAATGCTCCCGACATATCTTATTATGGAGGAAGTGGAGTACTAAGTATATCAGGTATGACGGGGGAATTTGAGCTTGGTACTGAATCCCTTTCCGCTGCTACGGATGTTTATTTAAACAAGCCTGAATTCTTTAATAAGTTCCTGGTTAGTGGGTTAGACCTTTTAGATACTTCTAGTGGGGCTCTTTTCCGCGCACACCCCGTCTTTTCCTTGTACAAGTTAACAAGATCAGTGGTTAATAGGTTTAATTATAATAAATATTTAGTTAATAATGCCATTATTAAATATCATCGCCCCAAACAGTCTGAAAATTTCCCAAGACTTAGAATGAGAATTGATAATAGTGATGATACTAATAAAGCTAGAAATTTCTTAGAGCCTGATCATAAATACTGTATTAAGATAGTGGCTCATAATAGTGATATAAGTTCTGTTTTTATTGGGGGTCAAACCTTAGGAGTTACGCTGCGAACTGAAGCGGAGGATGGGAAGGTGTGGGTCTATCGCCCTCAGGGGATTTATGATGAGTGCGGTGTTCGGTATGATGAGTGGTTTCAGTACGAGGTTAAAGTCCTACAAAACCGAGGTATATCTACCATGAAGAGTAATGCCCAAACCTATACTTTCCCAATTAAAGAGGCTGAATCAACCAGCTTTGATCCTGACCGAGAAGGTAACCCAGAAAGAGTTCGATGCTATGAAGGGACAGGTAAGACTTTAGACCCTAATCCTCAAGCTATTATAAAGATAGGGGAAACCACTAAAGAAAATATTGAAATGTATTTTACCACTAATAATGATAAAGGTTGCGTCCCCCCAGACTCTTATTCCGATAAGTTCGGAAAAGTCCATAGAACCGATCAAAAATATGTATTAGAATTTTTTGTAATGGAAGGAGACGATACTAAATTTATAGTGTTCGAAGATATATCTCTTCAGGACCTAACTAATAAAGATGATTTTGCATTAATTAGAACTAACTATGGGGATGTACCCCTTGATAAAAAAGATTTAAAATCTGTGTTTCGCTTCTTCAAAGATATGCAAACAGGAATTGCTAGTAGAAATGCTGTAATTACTTCAGGGGTAATGGAAGCTAGTGGAGGATCCCGAATGAATTACAGAACTAACTATGAGATGTATCACAATACTACAGATGCTTCCTACGAGCAGGTAACCGAGGTGGATACATATGAGGGGTAAGGTAGAAGTTTTTTCAATAGAAGCTGATGGTTCCCAACGCCTAGTCGCAGAGGAGAGCAACTTAGTGGTGGATGGGGCAGGGCAGTCGATTGTAGATATGCTTACCATCCCATCCAGCACACTAGGGATAGCTCCGCGTGTTATGGATGCCTCGAACTGGCGAATCACAGCGATGAGCTTTGGTCCTGCGGGAAAGAATTTTGGAAATAATCCTCTTCGTAAAGACGCATCTTGCGTAGGGGTAACCCCTGAGTTGATTGGAGCCACTGCTTATTATATTACCCAAGAGGCTATTGAAAACCCCACCTCCTGGGTTAATCCAGACCGAAGCCAGGAGGCTAACAGAGTAATCAGGGCTCTGTGGCCCTCCCCTGAGGCAAGACAAAAGACTGAGTATGAGGGTTTTTCTACCTTCTCTTATATCCCCCCTTTCTATTTACCCTCTTATCCTGATCCTTTGGATAAGAAATTAGAGCCCCAGAATACAGCCTATGTAAATGTAAGTGCAGATGGGGCGGTTTCTTATGGTCAGTTTGAGAACAGACTCAATTGGAGTTTGGATGAGGCCTCTAGCTATGTGGTGGGGGCTTATGCTCTTGGAGTTGACGCTGGATATCTCTCTGAGCCTGATATGAAGGTGTCTTTGGTGTCCTCCTTGGATGGAGATTTTGCTGCTGATCCTACTCTGCATGTCGTGACGACCTTACCTGGCGTTGGAAGTTCCGAATGGGCTTATAATGCTTCAGCTAGTAACCTAGACGGTCAAGGCAATGTGGATCCGAGAGGATTTATTAGAGTGTTGCCTTATGCTGAAGCAGAGGTTACTTATCCTGATTGGGGTCCTACCCTCCCCGATAAGTGGTATGGAAAAACGTGGGTTTCGGGGGTGGGAGTACAAGATCAACCTACCGATTTGTTCTCAGGGGTTACGGGACCACAGTTTCAAATATCAACCAGGATCCACTACACGGATCTTGTTATGTTTTCCGTGTTTGGTGGGTTACACCAGATGGGTTTATGGACCCCTAATGTCAAAGAGACGCTTAAAGGGACCCAACCTCCCTGGGATTGGGTCGCAGAAGACAACCCAATCGTCTATAGATTATTTGCTAAAAAAACATTCACCGAGGATTTAACACAGAGGCAAGATTATGAAGTATCCCCAGGTCTTACATTGCCAGGGCTGTGGTCTGAGAACGGTTTGATTGTTAAATGGACTATTGATTTGAGGTCTCAACATGATTAGTGGACATATCACAATATGTAAAATTTATAATGATGGAGCTAAAGAAACAGTTCTTGATAAAGCTAACTTGATTACAGCGGGGCTAGGATCCTCCTTATCAGACTTATTCCAAGGAAAAGGTTCCCGTTATGTAGAAGATTATACTCCTGGATATTTTCAAGTAGGTACAGGAACTATAGGGTATACGGGGGTAGAAGCATCTGCATTTTTCTATCAGCTTAGTTCCCCCTTTAGTTGGGAAGCCTATGGGGAAGATACCGAAGTAGAGGTAGAAAAGAGGTACAGATGTTTTAATGCTTCAACTGCTGATGGAGGCATTTCGTACTCGGAGTTACTTCTAACTAGCGCAGTTTATTCTTCTGTTATCTCTTCAGGTGTTGATGGGTATTTTGGGGTGTTATCACCTAATAGAAAAACCAAATTTTTTATGGATTCTTTTGAGTCGGAAATAGTGTTAGATGAGAAGACGGGGAATGGAGAATCTATAAGTGAACTAGGGTTATTTATTAATAACCCTAGAGGGTTAGCTGAGGATTCGCCCCTACTCGTGGCATATAAAGAGTTTACTGCTATTCCTAAAACCTCAAGCTTTACTATAGTAATCTATTGGACTATTGGATTTTTGGGGGTATCTAATACTGGAGATAATGTATTTACGGGAGGAGCAAGAGAGGTAGATACTATAAGACGCGGAGCACTAGCTCCAAGAATAGGAAGTTATTAAATTATGAAAAATAAAGATGTATTAGACCCTTCAGGGCACTTAGAAATTTGGAAAATATTTCCTAACGGAGAGGAAGAATTAGTATTTGATGAGGATAATACAATTACCTCTGGTATGGGAGTAGGGCTAGGGCTGTTATATGCAGGATCAGGAGCGGCTGATGTAACTAACTTTCAGATTAGGTATTTCCAGATAGGGACTAAAGGGGATACTGTTTTAGATACTTACAGCCTGAGTACTGTCTCGTTAGTATCTGCGTTAGGACAAGTAAATGGAGGAACAGATTATTCAGGAACTCAGTCCCCTATCGGACTTGTTTCTCAAGAATTAATGAATTGGAATGGAACAGCCAAGTCCACCGTGGGGGGTGCTTACGGGGACACCTGGTTTTTCGGTCTCCTTCCAGATAATGCGATTAAAAGAGTAGACTTGAACTCGGTTACCTATATAATATACTTAGACCAAACCACTTGTAATATTGAAAATCCTATTAATGAGATAGGACTATTCATGCAAAACCCTTTGGGGAATGATCCTGCTAGATCCAATATAGTAGCTTACAGACCCTTTAGTAACATAACAAAGACTGATGATTTTTCTTTAGTTTTCAAATGGACATTAAACTTTTAATATGCCTTTCTTAGAAACCGATTTATATCTCGCCTCAGGAACTGGTCAGCTTCAAAATAGCTGGGTGGATCCAGTCTATAAATTTGATTCAAGTTCTTTTTATAATTGGGAACAAGATAATTTACCTATTTATGATTTAGAAGAGCGGGATGATCTACTCTTTGAAATGGCTGGATTACCTACTTCCTCTGTTCAGGGGATGATGCTCACTGTCTCTTCTTGTGGGGTGGATAATAAGAAAGTCTTCGCTACTATCACAGATGCGGTGAGTGCTCTTCCTAATACCATTAGATTCCCCATTATTATTGAGGTGGCTACTAGTGGATCCTTAGGGGAGCTAAGATTAGATGACCTCCAGTTTGAAGGTGCGGGGGCTGGTTTAGAAATTATAAATAGGGGGTTTGCTAAAGCTTTGTGTGGATCAGCAACACCTTCGGCTACCTACGAAACTTTAGATGCCGAATCTAGTTCGATACTTACTTTTAGCTCTATAGATCTAAGCACTACTATGTATGAGTCTTCAGCCTTAGGAGTAAGTACTACCGTGTGGGATAATAACCCAGACGCTGCTAGTTGGTGGGAGAATTATACCCGTGCTTTTATTCTTACCCCTGAGTGGAGTAGGAACGAGAGTACTTCGGTTCAGACCATCACTATCTCTTCGAAGTTTAAGGATTCCGCTGGAGACTTCATGGGAACTACTAACCAGTATAATGTGGATATTTATACGGATAACTCTACTAGTTCAAATATGCAAATTTTGAACCCGATTGATAGCTCCTTAGTCCAGCGAGAGGCTTACGCCGCTCCCAGTGATGAAACACGGGCTATGGGGATGGTCTATGCCAACTCCTTAACAAATGCATATATTAATAATTGTAATGGTCCCGTGTATATTAGAGGGTTTTGTGTAGACGGTGCGAGTCAAGCTTCTCTGCTGTCCACAGGTACGCAGGATACCTCTATTGGGTTTGATATCAATAATTCGGATGTGGTTATCGAAAACTGTACGGCAGCGAGATGTATTAATGCAGGAATGCAAGCGGTTAATTCCAATGTTGTATTGAGTAGGGGTTTTATTGCTTTTCATAATTATGGTCTCGATAGTCTTGGGGTGGCTCACTTAGATACTAAGAAGCCTCAAGAAACACCAGGGTTACGGGCCGTTAATTCTACTATTACCTTAAGTTCCACTGCTGAAGAAGATAAAGGATTACCTATTGATTCGCCCTTTTGTTTCTATAGAAATAAGGTGGGGATTGATCTACAAAACTCCCAGCTTCAAACCCCATTGGTCCAGACTTCAGGGAAAAATGTAAATGGAAGTACAGTTACCACTAACAACGGTTCCCAGACTACGGTACTTCAAACTTTCTTTAATACAGAAGCTGGCGTTAAAGCAACAGATTCCATTATAAATACAGGACAGCGTATAGCCTCTTTCCAAAACAAACAAGGGTTACTTTTAGATAACTCAGTTGTTAAGGTGTCAGAAATTACAGCGGATCATAACGAAGAAGCAGGATTAGATGCTGCTAATTCTACATTTAATTATAATAAAGATGCGGTGCTCGCTGCGTACTCCGCAGGACCGTTTTATCCTCAAACCAGCTTCTTTACGAATGGGCAGCATGTTCTCCTACATAACTCCAGATTCGTTCCTACTTATGTGGATGCTATGGATACTGTGTACACCAGACTAGGATTTAAGAGGCACTTTGCTGCTAATAATTTAAATGGGACTACAGCTTTAAACACCCTTCCTGCTGTTGTTTTAGATGCGGGGTCCTTTATGGATGCTGTAGCGAGTAAGAGCCAACCCTATAATGTAGATGGGACTACCTCTGGCAAGAGACGAATACTTAGAAGTGTGAAGGGTTATGCATTTAGAGTGATGGGGCAAAGCACTTTGAAGCTTAATGGGCATAAAAATGATGCTACTATTATATTAGGGGATTATGCTGCTGGGTATCAAAAATTAATCGCAGGTATTTATGCAGGAGAACAGTCTACTATTGAGGTGGCTGGTCCCACCACTATGGCTATGCATGGGGTGAACGCCTTATCGGAGGATAATTCCACTATTGCTTTTGGGCCTCACCAAATAGACGGCTTCATGGATGTTAGTGGGTACTCCTTAGATGATACTGCTAACCATACAATGGTTCAATTCCATTCTACTAGAGCATCCTTAGTGGCTAACCGTAGCTCCCAAATCGCCTTCCAGGACATGGGGGATTACAACGAGAGGTGGGATGAAAAATACCGCTTCAATTTAGCAGGGGATGCTTTTGATTCGGAGTATGCCACCAGCAGCGTTGATCCTCAATTCTACGGAACAGGAAGAGCTTTTGATGGAGCCTACTGTACTTCAGGCTCTGTTAGATTCTTCCCTAATCCTTATGCCAAATACGGTGGGGGAGCCGAGTCTTTAAATTTAGAGCCCCAGGCTCACCCTACAACTGTTACTAATATGGATGCTGATTCGGCCAGAACCTTCTCAGTTATTGCCACTGCTGCCGATATTGGAGATGCTTCTTATGGAGGGTTGTGTGTGCGAGCAGTGGATGATAGTGAGATAAAGGTACGCAATGTGGAATTCCAATGTGATTGGCCGAACACTTCAGGAGCTTATTATGATGCATCTGCTTCGGAGTGTGAACTTTTAAGAATTTGGAACATAGCAGATACTTCTAAATTAAAGATGTCTTTCACATCGGTTAATGGATACCACCCTCAAGATATGAGCGCATCTTATTATGGACCAAGCGCGGTGTGGGTCTCAGGTGGGGCTTGGACCCCTCTTTCGGGAGCCCCGTCAAGCACTCCTGACACAGCCTCTTTGAGTGTGTTGGATAGTTTTGGAATGGGAACTACTCTAGGAGCCCCTACTTACCAATATGGTAAAACAGATTTTGAAAATGTAGGACCGTTTAGGTTATATGTTTCTCCCGATCCTATGGCTAAGTTCTTAGGGCAAGTAAAAGATGGAGCAGGGAATTATTTTATCCCCTCTCAATATCCTGCCGCTCCCGTCAGTATGGCTTATAATTGGGCAGCAGGAGCAGGAGTAGCCTCTATAGAGACGGGAGTTCCTTATCAAGTGATCGCTCAAGGGTACAATACCTCTAGTGATTGCAGCGCAGGGTACATCGGACAAACCAATAATATCTATAATGAGTTAGGGTTTGCTACATATATCAATAGTCTTCGTGCGGTGGAGCAAGTAGAAAATGATGCATCCTCTTTCTTTTACACTTCTGCTATGTTAGGAGACTCGGCTGATAATATTTGGCTGGATGAAGCGGGAATGAATACTTTTGCTAACGCTAAAAACGGAACTATGTCTACTTCAGGTAGGAAACCTATCTGTAAATATTATGCCGCTCACACTGCTTATCCAGGAGAAGCCTTTTGGAATACGAGTAAAGGGGTAGGATTAGGATCTGTTAACTTGTTTGATCTAGATACGAGTTTATAATTATGTCTGAATACAATTTTTACCAACCAATTAGATACTATAAAGCTAACGACCCATATTATTATGAGGTTGATAACATCCCCCTTCGCCAATTGGAGGAGAATGTTCTTCACCTTAAACAAAAATTAGAGACAGGTGGGCACCTAGGTGGAGAGAGTGGGGGATACCTTACGGAGAATAGTGAAATAGATTTGACCCATATAAAACAGCTTAGACCTAAGCTCGTTGAGGGTAGAACTATCCAGGTTAATGCGGGTAAATTTAATGGCAGGATAAATGATGTATTTAATATAGCTCACCCCTTAACGAGGTATGTCTATGGGTATACAGGTCCTGGGGATACAACAGGGGGGACAGACGGATCCGAGGGGGGAGAGCCTGAGATTATCCCTGCCTTGTTAAGAGCTTGGAGTTCACTTGAGGTGGATGCGGTGTGGGCTGCATTTACTGGCGCGGCTGAGGTTGGGGTTAATAAAGCTTACAATCTTAATGGATTAGAACTGGCGTATACCTTCCACCAAACACCAGGATCTTTCGGACGAAGCTGGGAGACAGTTACCTCGCCCACTGCTCCTAACTATCCAAGATATAATATATCCCAAAGTAGTGAGAAGGATTGGCCTTTTCAAATACTAGGACCTTTAACCCCTGGAAACGCCGCAGGATTTCTCGAATATGGGAGTACTTATATTCCTCAAGCTTTACAGGAGATTAATCTATCCTTTGTTAGAATGTGGAGATCCCCCTTCAGAACCGCAGTGGTGGACTTTCCCCAAAGTCTTATTGAGATCGCTCCTTGGAACGATGATGATTTTTATTACTACGATGATAATGATGATAAACAACAAATAACCACCGCTAATCAGAGGATTGATCTCCTCGTAGCGTATGCGATGCCTGTGGATGTTAGCTCTACTACTTTAAATGATTACGAGAGTGCCTATTGTAATGGTACAGGTGAGCCTATTGCTAAAACAATCACCGCTCCCACCCTTGGGATTATTAGGGGCGCGGGGATAGGATTAAGAAAGGCACTTAATGCAGACGGGGCCACTACGAGTGTAGAAACCACACAAGCTTGTGACGATCCAGGAACTGCTGGCTCTCGAAGAATATTAGGGAATGTTCATGATAGAGACTCCTTAGCTAATTACGGTATTACTAATTCTGAAGGAAGAAAAATTCATGGAAGTTTTCCCAGCCCAGACGATCTAATTAATCAAACTCCTAATTTACCCCTAGGGGTAGAAGGAAGTGATTTTCAATTAATAGGCCAAACTGGGTTGCCTATCGCTTATGTAGTTGTAAATAAGGGCCAAGCCACTATTGTTCCTGAAGATATAATTGATATTCGCCCCTTCCTTAGGACAGCAGAATTGAGTTATAACGAGAGAGCAGGTGTAGCAGCCGCTAATCCCCCGCTTTCTTTTGCTAACCCTGCTGTCGGAGCATACCAACTCAAAGATGCGGTTAGAAGAATTTATACTTCGATGAATGAAGCAGGTACAGGAGGAGGAGACGAGGGTGTTGCGGGGAAAGTAATTTACACAGATTATGTGATGGGGGGCTTGGCTTTTGGAGTGGAAGGCACTTTGTTAACGATGAATAACAATAATTCTCATGCTACCGACCCCTGGGGATCCCAAACCCAAACAGTAACGGATTATCTCGGATATACTTTCGCTTCTTATAGTAGCTCTAAAGCTTTTTTAGATGACACTAATCTTAATCGAAGAAAAGCCTACTTAGAATATGTGTACAATAATCGCCAGACAGATTTGAAAAAATGGTTAATGGATCCTAATAATTCTTTCAATAGTACAAATTATTTAAATCTAGGAAATAGTAGAAACATTCCTTTATTCCCCGAATGGCAACCTGCTGTAGATTCTAATAACTTTGCTCAAGTATTTAATGGAGATTATGAGGCTGCGGAGCCTACATGGTGGATGTGGTTAGAAGGAGTACATCCGCAAAGACCGTTTAGATATGTACCAGGAGCCGTAGAATCGCTTAACCCTTCGCATAGTGATGCCTCCTTAAGTATGGAGTATATAACTGGGATGGGTCAAGACCCCTCTAATAAAGCCAATGGGTTTATTCAAACTTGTGTTAAAAAGATACAAATAACTTTCCCGACTTGGGTTACAGACTACGATGTTCTGGTGGATTATATCAATTGTTCCCCTTTTGCTGGGCAATCGATCCCAGACGGTGGGATCGACCATGATAATCAAATGTTTATGGGTACTGGTTTATTTGTAAACAAGGGGCCTGTAACGGGGGGAGGAGCAGGAGAGGATGTTACTGCGGAGTTTGCGATAACCTCAACTGCTCAAGGCTTACCTGAGAGTATGATTAAGTATGGACAGATTTTGGATCAGTATGGAGTGGCTGACGACACCGACCAACAATCAATAATCGAGCACAACTTATATCAATGGTTGTCCTATTCAGTATGTTTACCCCAGTATAGAGAACAGAGTTGGAGAACTCAACAACAATCTGCTGGGAATGTGTCTAATAACTTACGATTTACTCCTAAGATGGGAGCTTCCTATTATCCTACTGTTAAATTCACGGTAATTGCGTACCCCATTCCACCAATTAACAATAACACAGCTATTACAGGAACGAAAACCCTTATTCCTACGCTCACTGCTGGCGGGAGCCATAATAATCTGCTGAATGGAATCGCTCCTGTGTATGATCAAAGTTTTGTTAATTTATCTCATGTAAGTTACTAAGATGGCAGGCTGCGGAACCCCAGAAGGATGTGGGCCAGTTCCCTGTAGTGGTTTTCTATGGCCTGCTTGTTGTCCATGTGTTCGTCACCCTGATTGTGATATCGGAGATGACGATAATAACGGAGATCCCTACTGCCCCGCAGAGTGCATCGCAGGCTATGTAGAGCCTCCGACTGGTAACGGATGGACGGATGGAGGGGGAGGTACTGCGATTGATCAAAGGGACCCTCAAGAGGAGCCAGAGCCTCCAGGCCCAGGTCCGATTGACCCTGATTGGAGGCCCGATCCAGGAGGAGATCTAGGAGATCCAGGAGGAGATGGGGGAGGAGGAAGAGGAGGAGGAAGAGGAGGAAGAGGGGGAGTGCTCGGAGGAGGGGGGGGAGTAGGAGGGAGGTGTTATTGCGAAATGGAAATGACCCCTACGATCACCTACGGACCTTGGAGTTATGCTTTTAACCCCCCGTGCCGTCATGTGGAGATGGTGTGGAAACAGGAGTGTAAATATTTTGGCCCAGGAAACGGCCCACAGATTCCACAATCCTTTACCCAAGCTGGAATAGATCACCCTGAGGGCATTGTTAACAATCCAGGAGATGTTAATAAGGACTGTCGTGATAAGCAGGGGGGTATGGCGGCTAATGAATGTACTGGAGACTGCCCTGATATATCCTTCGTGTGGATCCAATGCATGGGTCCCCGTGATACCGTTCCCCCTCCAGGAGGAGGAGGAGGGGGTGGGGACGATCACGGTGGAACTCCTACACAGCCTACGACCCCTGGTGGAACCTCAGGTTGGAGATGTGTGGATACTCAGGGTGTAAAAGGGTGTATATTCTCTACCTTTTTTGGCCCTAACGAAACTCGTTACCCCAGTAAGGGAGCTTGTGAAGCTGTATGTAATAATGAGGCTCCTGGGCCTCCTCGCATAACTCCCCCTCCTGGGGGTGGCGTAGCTGGACCTACTACCCCAGGAGGAGGGGGTAATTTTGGTTATCGGTGGATTTGTAAGTCTATGCCTCCTATTGGCTTAAAGAGATGCGTGAATAGGTTAGTAGATTTAGATAATCTCCCCCCTAATGCTTATGCATCTGAGGCTGAATGCAGAGAAAGTTGTAGAAATGATACGCCCCCTCCAGGAGGAGGAATAGGTGGAGGTCCTGCTACTACCCCTGGAGAACCAGGAAACCCCCAAAGATGGCGCTGCACTAGTACGGGAGGCTCAAATTACTGTCAGCAAATGTCTAATCATGTACCTGGAATTGTTACTTATAGAAGTAAGGCGGCTTGTGAAGTTGCTTGTTTACGGGGCCAGCCCGATCTCGTAACCCCGTCGAATGTTGACCCCAGAGATGCGGCTGTTATTCCCGAGGGGGAAACAGATGATGGAGACGGTACTTTCTTAGGAGGAGATTTCGATCCTACTACTGGAGAAGATACAGGAAGCGGAAATGGAGACGGTACTTTCTTAGGAGGAGATTTCGATCCTGCTACTGGAGAAGATACAGGAAGCGGAAATGGAGGAGGTTTTACGGCAGAGCCCCTTACCCCAGATGATTTAGGCCCCACTGATTACTCTTTAGATCCGTATGATGATTTATATAACATAAGAATTTCTAAGTCTGCTCTCTTTTCAGACACTGCAACCTTAGGCGAATCGACAGGGGGGTTGGATCCGTATAATATCTTTAGGCCAATTATAAGTAAAGTTTTATTAACTATGCTAGCGCCTCAGGGAACTAACTCGTATGTTCCATATAACGGTACTACTATCTCTGGATTTATTTACAATAGAAATATTATTGTAAATAGTTTATCGTCTCAAATTAGAGTTCTTCTTTATAAACTAAATAATTCTAATATGGTATCATTAAACTTGACTGAGATGATGCTCCGCGCATTGAAAAGAGCGGTTTATAAAAATACCTATAGAGAGTATACTCCCCAATTGCTAGAGGAAATGATATCATCTATGTCTATCTTAAAGGAACCTATTCCTGTACGCCACAATCAAGCTTACCCTATTACTAATAGATCATTAGGGTTGGAGAGGGCTAGACATAGTAAGTATAGTATGTATCCTGGAAATCACGCAGAAAGTGGAGATATGCAACGCAAAGTACAAATGTACTACATGCCTCCCACTGATTATGATTTAAAAGTTCCAGTTTATACGAGAGAAGGGACCATTACAGGAGTAAGAGTTGGACAAGATTCAGCAGTTAATGTGGTAGCTAGAAGCTCTAAGGATGGTACTGTACCCTCCTTTAATGTGCCTGTTAAAGAAGTTAATGATTATCTTACTGTTCGTAGACGCGCAGGAGATGTCGCTGTTACCTTGAAATCTCATAGGTCGAAAGCTATGGCATTTAATATGCCTGATTTGTCTATCATTCAAGGTTATCTTAAGTTGGGAAATGAGGGGACAACGGATGATTTAAAATATTCTTTCAACTTAGATGTAAGCACAGGTCCTGAGGATAACATTGAAATTTCGGGAGCAGATACCTTATTAGGAGCGTATTTGGTTCAGTTAGATACTACGAGCCTGACGGATGTTCCTAACCAGGATATTAATTTTAGAACTACTACCTGTACTTATGATTTAGCATGGTCCTCAACCGCCAGCCCTAAACTTTTCGAGGCTGCGGTCTCGGCTCATTCAGGTCCCCGCAATACAGTTTATATTAATGCTGATGATCCGTGGTGGATGCATTTCCAAAAAACTAAAACCTTAACAGCTACCTATACAGATTTAGATATTGATGGATTAGATGGTTATTTATACCCCAGACGCATTAATACTGATATGCTTTTAGTTCCTGTAGCTAAAGTAAAATATGACCCCCTTCAAGGCGAGTCTTCTTTAATTCAGTATGGATCCGAGGGGACAATAAGAAGACTTAAAGTTACCGTTTCTCCCCTTAAAGAGGTGTACAGTAAATCATACGCAGCCCCTGCTAAAAAAGAAGACGGAAGATCTTGGGGGAATTATCACGATGCCTGGGCTTTAAAATATGACATGAATTTTAATGTGGAGAATACCAGAGCGGAGGTAGGGACTACGGATAAGATGCTTTCCCAGCCTTCAATGTTAGGAAAATTGATATCTCGGATTACTGATATTAAGAGTTCTTACAATTTAGAAACAGGAACGGGGGGGTTAGGATTACCGAAGGTAGACCTCTTCTCATTCTTTACGGTGAATGAGATAGTAGAGTTTCTTCTCTCTGTCCCTGCGGATATTAGACTAGGTTTATTTGCAGGCGTATATACTGAGGTTAAATTATTCGATATTAAGATAAGTGATCTCGAAAAGAGCTATATAACTACAGATAGATTATTATCAAAAGGGAAAGATTTAGAATCATTACGACACTACACAAGTGTTCCCACTTTAGATTCTACATACTTTCCTGATAAATACGAAGGAATTTTATTCAGATATGCCAGCCGCACATAGATATCAAGATTGGGGAAGTGGTCATGGGTGTTGGCCTGCGCGTAAAAATGTACAGGGGTCTTGGAATGTATTTGTAAATACAAAAGGGTGGCATAGGAAGACTGATGCTTGGCCCACTCATTGTTGCCCAGGCCCTTCATGTCATGCAAGTAATATGAAAGCTGGATCTAAAAGTGTTTATGTTAATAACTTAGAGGCAGCGCGGGTAGGGGATCCTGTACTTTGTGGAAGTAATGCAGCCACAGGCTCTGGGAATGTTTTCGCAGGGTAACACAACAAAATTAATTATTTTTCCCACTAATCTATATTTCTATAATAAATATACTATAGAGGACCTAAATACAATATGAGAACACACTTATCGTTCTTACAATAACCTATAAGGAAATATTATGACTGAATTTATTAAAGTTGACGAAGAGTATATTAACTCTGTCGTGCATAACGCAGCATGGGACGCTGCTAGAGTCCCCCTTGAAGAAGGTAAAAAGAAGGGCGACAAGTCTAAGGACAAGCCAGATGACAAGCCTGATTTCACCACGGACTCTCGCGAGGGTGACAAGGGTAAGGGAGCGGACGCTGATGATAAGCCTGATTTCACTACGAAGCAGCGCAAAGGTGACAAGTCCAAGACCCATAAGGGTAAGGATTTTGAAAGAGAAGATTCTTCCGTGGAAGCCCATGAGTGCCCCCTTTGTGAGTCCGTCCTTGAAGAGGCTCTTTCTGATGAAGTTATTTATGAGCATGTTTCTCAAATCCAAGAAGCTCTTATCGACTTAGAAGAGATGAAAGAGGGTGATGATGACGATGACTCCTCCGTAGGACCTACGGATGACGAACTCGATGACATTGAGAAGAACCCCGTAAAGGTGGAAAAGAAATCGTCTAAGAAAGAATCCATTCTGCAACGAGTTGCTTCTATGAAAAGCAAAGCTTCCAACTGAAAATAAAAAATGGATAATATCTCAGTTGGTGATTATGCTGAACAGTTATTGGCGCACCAGGGCAACGTCCCTGTGGACCACACTCTTAAGCCTACTCCTAGTCACCTCCCCCATTCGGTACATGATCAAGCTCCTGATGTTTCACAGATTGAAGTGCCTGAGGATTTTGTAACTTCCTTAGTGGAGGGGAGAGATGATGCCCTTGTAGCAGAAGAGCCTCTGGTTAGGACCCCCAAAGTGGAACCTATTCAGGAAAATGAACTCCATACGCTATTAAATGAAGTAAAGACTTTATTAGAAGAGGTTAAGGTGCAACTTACTGAAACTACTACTTGCGGCTCCTTAGGTACTAATCAGGGGGGAGCTACTACTAAAGAGACCCCCGAGGAAGATCCTATGGAGAAAATTCTTAAACAAGTTAGGAAGAAGAGACGCGCTAGAAAATGATCTCTATATTTGAACTTATTGCTGAGGATGCTTCCCGAGGTAAGGGGTCTAAGAAGGGGAGGTCTAAGTATACTTCTAAAGAAGGGGCTAAGAAAAAGGGAGCTACGAAGGCTGCTAAGTCTCGATCTAGAATTTATGATACCATAGCTAAAGCGTTATCGTCTGGAAAGGTTGGTGAAATTTTTAGTACTAAGGGAGCAGATAGGTTATATGTTATTTCAAAAGCCTCCTGGGGGAAGAAGAGTTCGGGTAAAATCGCTAAAGGGTTTACCCCAGGTAGCTCGACGCCCTCCTCTGATTTCAAAAGTATTAAGTCTCATGCTGCTCGCACTACCCTCAAACATGGATCAGGATCCAAGCGGCTTAAATCCAAGTATGGACCTGGAGCTAAAAATAAGATAGCTAATTCAAAGAAAGCTGTTAGTCGAGGCGCGAAAGGCGTTGATAAAGGAGAGTCTTGATGTTTATCACTGATACATTTATTATTGAAAATTTACAAGTCTTAGAGGAATCTAAAGCTAATGGGACTATGAAGATCGCTGGTATTTTCCAAAGAGCGGATACTCCTAATCACAACAACCGTATCTACGAGAAGAAGTTATTAGTAAGAGAAATGACTCGCTTAGATGAGGCTATTAAAGAGCGGAGATTAATGGGAGAGTTAGATCACCCTTCTCATGATGCTGTAAAGCTTCATAATGTTTCTCACCTTGTTACTAAGCTTAAAATGACTGGTAATGATATGCTAGGAGAAGCTGAAATTCTGAACACCCCCGCTGGTCAGGTAGCCCAAGCCCTGATTAAGGGTGGGGTTAAGCTAGGCATCTCGTCCCGAGGGATGGGGAGTTTAAAAGAGGGTCCCGAGGGCCATGCTATCGTTAACGCTGATTTTAAACTTGTCACCTTTGATTTGGTCGCAGATCCCTCTACGAAAGGAGCCTTCCCAGGTCTCGTTAATGAGGGTCGCCATGCCAAATTTATCGAAGAAACGATAAACACTACCTACGACAAAGCATTATCTGAAAAAGTATTCATAACAATGCTTAGAAACCAACTTAACAAAAAATAAAATTTTTTTAATTTATAACTATAACTGTTATAAATACTTATAACCACTGGAGTTTAATATGAAATCAAAGAAAGAACAGACTCTTCCTATTGCGGAATTACTTCCTGAAGGACTATCTGAAGCAGCCGTTTCAGAGATCGCCCTTTTGGTTAATACGGTAATTTCGGAGCAGGTAGAAGAGAAAACTCGTCAATTAGAAGCTAAAGTTAAAGGCTTCATGCGTTTGCGTGTTGATGAATTAAAGGAACAAGCCCTTAGAGAACTCAGAGAGGACGAAGATTTTATAAGAAATGCGTCTCTATTTGAGTCAGTTAAAACTTTAATGGCCTTAGAATTGAGCAAGGATGATGAAGATAGTGCTATCTCCGAACTTGTTCGAGAGCAACAAGAATTTGAAACGGAAGTGGAAGTTTTAACAGAGGAACTCAGAAAATCATTTGAGGAAACTGCTAAGGCTGAAGCTCAGTTTAAAGTATTGTCGCAAAAAGTTGTTAAGCTTGAAGAAGATAAGGCAACTCTGTTGGAAGCCGTTGATACTTTGGAAGAATCCACGGATCAACCTTTTAAATCTTCCGAAAAAGCCGTCATCATTACAGAAAATGTTGACGAAAAACCCAAGAAATCTAATGAAATTCTAGATAATGATTTCTTAACCCCCGAGGTCATGAAGTTCATGCCCTCTAACCCAAATCTTAAGTAAGGAAACACTATGTTACAAGATAATCAAGAAGTTGTAAGCAAGTGGGAACCCGTACTTGAGGGGATTAACAATGAGTACACCAAAAAGGTTACCGCCCAGCTTTTAGAAAACCAAGCGAAAGCTATTCTCGCAGAGAAGAGTGATCGTATTGATGAAGCTGATGCACCGACCACTGTTGGTAAGCTTGGCACTTTTCAAAAGTTTGCTTTCCCTCTCGTTCGTCGCGTCTACCCGCAACTTATCGCTAACAGTATAGTAGGGGTCCAACCAATGGGTGGACCTGTCTCTCAAATCTTTTATCTAGGCAACGACCGCGTAGCGGGAGCCTGGGATGAAAACCAAACGGTTTACAGCAAGTATCGTCTGACCTATGCAGGTCGCACGGCAAGTGCTGACTTCCGTAACTCCCAAGGCGAACCTGCTGCCAATGTCGATGGTACAGCAACCGTTGATTTCAGTGCTATCTTAGGTGATGCCACTGGTGCGCCTTCGACCACTATGGGAGGCTTTATTGCTTCCTGGCCTGATGCTTCAACCATTCTTGGTTATAGTGTCTCGGCTGGTGAAGCTCTTTCTGGGGACGAAATTCCCGAGATCAACATGCACATCGAGCAACAACCAGTTGTTGCCCGTACTCGTAAGATGAGAGCCCTCTGGACCTTAGAGGCTGCTCAAGATCTTCGTGCATATCACAACCTCGACCTTGAAGGCGAGCTTACGGATCTTCTTTCTAAAGAGCTTACTCTTGAGATCGACCGTGAACTTGTTGAAGATCTTCGAATGATCGCTTACGATCCTTCTGGTCTTACGGGTTGGAACCGTGCTGGTCTGGATATGGGTAACTCCAATAGCTTCGGTTCTACTGGTCGTAACACCCCTACCGCTCCTGGTCAAGGTGATAACGCTACCAATATTGATGGATTCACCCCAGGTGAGTACCTCTACGACTTCGCCAACAACAACCAGTTCAACCCTTCGGGCACGAACAGCAATGTTTATCTTGTCGATCTTTCGGGTCAGTTCATCAGAACTTCTAACCCGTTTGCTCCTCAGCATGTTGGTCAGGTCTACGCTAACCTTCTTGCGGCGATCAACTTCGCTTCGAACGATATCTACCGCACCACCTTCCGTGGTCCTGGTACTTGGATTGTTACCTCTCCAATTATCGCTTCGATGTTAGAGTCCGCTGCCAAGCTTGAAGGTGGTATGGCCCCAAGTGATCGTCCTACGAACATCACTGCTAACTCGATTGAGTACCGTGGTAAGTTCGCTGGTAAGTATGATCTTTATATCGATCCTATGTACCCTGAGGACGAAATGATGATTGGTTACAAAGGTACTGGTCCGATGGATGCAGGTTATGTTTACTGCCCCTACATCCCGCTCCAGCAACTGCCAACTATCACTGATCCCCTGACCTTCCAGCCCAGGAAAGGTATCCTTACCCGCTACGGTAAGGCTGCTGTTGCTCCTGCTGGTAGATTCTATCGGATCATTAGATTAGTTGGTCTGTCCAACAACTTCATGTACCAGCCTGGGATCAAGACTGCGCAGACCACCACTGGTGGTGACTACGCCAACATCCCGACCGTCTAGGTAGAGGAAAAGTAAGAAACAAGAAGAGCCAGGAAATAATCTTCCTGGCTCTTCTTCTATACCTATATAAGTTAGAGGTAGTTATTATGAAATGTATTTATTGGGCTAATGAGCCTTATCAAATTAAAAATAGTGAAGGCGTGATGGTATGGCTTGAGAGTGGTGATGTCGTTGATATCCCCACCATCCCTAACGATAAGGTTAAGCAATTAATTCCTTATAAAGAGCCTGAAGTCGTAGCTCCAGTTACACCAAAGCCTGCTCCTGTTAAGAAGAAAAAGGCTCCTAAAAAAAGTTCTAAAAAATAAGGTTAAGGTATGAGATACTTATATAAAGGAAATCTTCCCACCCTTTTAGTGGTAAATGGAAATTTGAAACTCGTCCAACCTGGGGAGGAGGTTGAACTCTCAGAGGCGTTGTCGGCAGACTTTGTGCCTATAGCCCCAGTAGTTCCCCCCGCTCCTGTAGTTAAAAAAGAGCCTAAGCCACCTACACCTCCCAAAAGAAAGACTAAACCCGCCCCCACCCCTAAGTCTGAGGAATAATTTATGCCGCTGACACCAAAATTATCAGCGTGGGGAAACAGCTTCTCACAATATGCAGGGAACTCTGTTCTGGACGGGAAGGGAGATGGAAGCTTAGGTGATAATGAAATCAATTATGATAAGCTTAATAATACTACCTTTGCTGATGGAATAGAGTGGACTCATTTTGAAGAGACACTAAAAGATTTTATATTTGCTAGGCTAGGACACCCCGTAGTTCGTGTAGAGCTTACCCCCTTTCAAATTAAGACATGTATTGACGAGGCTGTAGGGACGATGTATAATCATGCCCCTTTATTTGCTACCCAGTTCGTTACCTTTGAAGCTTCCGCAGGGTACAATACTTATAGACTTCCTAGTTATATTTTAGATAACTTGGAGTATGTAGTTTATAAGAAAACTTTACTGAGTATTCAGAGCCAAGCAGGAACCTTAGAATTTGACTTTTTCATTAAATACTTTCAAGACAATTACCTCTTTCAAAATTTTGGAGTAGGGGACTTCTATCTCCTCCAACAAAACTTGGAAATGATGAGAAAGATTTTAGGACAAGAGGGGACCTTTACGGTACTTGATAATCGCTACTTACATATTTCTCCAAAGCCTGTGGTGACTCCTGAGACTGTTATCGTTATTTATAGAGCACTAAACTCGGACACCCTTCACCCTGCCTACCGTAACTGGATTCAGCAGTACGCTACTGCGTGTGCGAAAGGAGTGTTAGGTCAGATTAGAGGGAAGTATCAGACGGTTCCCTCCCCAGGAGGGGGTGCTAAATTAAATGGGGACAGTCTTATAAAAGAGGCTGAAACAGAGAAGGAAGCTCTTCTTAAAAGATTATTGGATGAGTTTGAAGAACCCGCTCGGTTCTCCACCTATTGATGTCAAGTAAAAATTATGAAGTTAAGGTAACTCCTCCTCCTCTACCACTCTTAGAGGAGCCAGGGGGGGAATTAAATTTCTTCGATCCTGCCAATCCTGATATTAATCTCTTTAATTTAATAGACGATGAGATGATTAAAATTTCAGGCTCTAAGCTCCTTTATTTTCCCTACATGCGGGGGGACTCTGAGTTTGATGAGGTTTATATGGAAGAAAGAAATAAGCCCGTAGCTCCCGAACCTATTGTAGTATACGGACACTATGAACCTAAAGTTTTAGAAGAGAACCTAACTCAATTCGGAATCGAATTAGTAAATGATCAAGTGTTTGTGTTTAATAAAAGTTACATTGAGCAACGCATTCGTGGAGAAGTGAAATCAGGGGATGTAATCCAACCCCAGTTTCAAAATCAACGCTATGAAATTTTTGAAGTTCAAGAAGATAGCTTTGAAATTTATGGTGTTTACCACTTAGCTTGTTCTGCTAGGCTGCTGCGCGACTCTGCTGATGTACAAACGACCCCTCTTACAGAAACTTCCGATAAATTGGGTCGGCCAGGGGGTATTAATACTATAGAGGAGAGCTACGATGCCTAATAAATTTACTACTAACTTATTAGAGGATACTGGGAGCGGAGATTTTCCTAATTTTCCTAAATCTCCCTACCCAAATGTGTGGGCAAGAGAGAGGATTGCTCTGCGAACTAAAAGTTATCAAAAAATACCTTATTTCTATAAAGATTCTTTACGATATATTATATCTAAATTAGGGGAGCTAGTATATGTTAATTCGGAAGAGGAGGTAGTTCCCATTAAAAGTGTTCACGCTAATGCGGAAAGAACTATTGCTAAATTACAACAAGAAAATAATATCATCCTTCCCATTATAAGTATTTCTCAAAATTCCTCGGACAATGATGATACGCGAAGACGCTCAGAGCCTTCTATCATTAATGAAAGTTGGTGGAGTGAGGAAAAGAAAAGGGCTTATAGAGTTATTAGTCTAGCCCCTAGAGCCGTTAATATTGAGTACAATATTAATATTTGGACCAAATATAAAAGTAATATGGATCAAATTATTGAACAAATACGGTTGTTATTTAACCCTCATTTGATAGTAGAGAATCAATATACTAATACGGCTCACGCATTTATCATGCAGGAGTCGGATAATTCTACTTTAGATTTAGGGGATAGACAGGATCGTGTACTGCGGAGATCTTTTATGGTAAAATTGGAGGGGTATATCCCCAACCCTAAATTTTTAATAACCTCCACGGGAGAAATTCAAGAGTTAAACGCGGAAACAGTAATATATTAAAAAATATTGTCTAAAAAGTGCTCTGGGAAGAGTAAATATATAGGAGTTAGAGATGATGAAAAGAATAATCAATACCAGTCTACAAAGTTGGAGCCTTCCGTTTAGGACTCCTGAAGGTGTAAAGAGCTACTACTTAATGCCCAAAGAGGCTATCCAAGTTCCTGCTTCATACCTGACCGATCATGTGATGCGATTTGAAGAAAGAAAACTCATCACAATTAGAAACGCTTAATAGGAGAATATAAATGGCAAATTTCGTTAGTCCAGGTGTCTATGTTATCGAAAAAGATATATCAGACTACCCTGCATCAATTAATTCATCAGTCGTAGGTATCGTCGGCTTCGCTGGCAGAGGACCTATCGCTGGTTTAAATGGGCAAAAAGCAACCCTCATTACGAGTGTTCAACAACTGATTGATGTTTTCGGAGAACCTTCGGAAGCTCTCAAAGGTCAAGCTCTAGAGGGGGCTCAAGAGATTTTAGAGACTACCAACTCTATGAGGTTTATTCGGGCTGCTGATGATAATGCCACTGAAGCTTCGGCTGCGGTTCAGCTAGGAGCTTGTCCTGCTGTTTGCGTGAGTGGGACCTTATCAAATTCAATTAAAGTGGGGGCTGCTGATGTTGGGATGTCCGCTATTGGAAGTGCAGATTTAGGGACTTCTGATGTTCGCATTACTGCTACTTGCTACGATCAACTCCGAGCCGTTACAGTTAATGCTCGTACTTATGATATTCCTAAAGGGACTAACTCTCTCCTAGCCACTAATGGTGCAACTTCTATGCTGGGACTTTCAAAAGTTTTAGGAGGAGCATTAGACGCTGATAGAATCGGAGCTTATTCTGACTCCGCTAGTGTAGATGGGTCTGCCTTTATTGTTAACCCCATCGCAGGTAATTTAACTACAATGGAATTAAGCTGTGGCATTAAAGATGACGCAGGGGTTTGGCAACCAGGTAAAGTTTTCCAAGTTCTTGATAAGGATGGAGACGCTGCGACTGTCGGTGTTGCGAGTATTACCGCATCTGGCATGAGCTTAGACACTACAGGTGTTTCTTATCTGGTGGAAAGTCTATGGCCTGGAGCAGGTTATAATGCAGGAACCAAAACCAATGGGGATACCAGTGGTGTATCTTTTGAAGTGGATCCTAATGGTGCAGACAATACTTTAGAACAAGTAAATAACTTAGGTGTTGCTGCGGAAAGTTCTAAGGCTGGTTTTGTCTCAGGAGCATTCTTAGAAGATACTATTGGTACGACTTACGATAATAAAACTTCGGATTATGTAACGGCAGCCATCGCTATAGGATCATACGATAATACGGTTGATGTCACTGCTCTTGATAATTTTGTCGATAAAGTTAAGGGCCTGGGAGCCTTAGGTACTCTCGCAGGTACGCAAGGAGGGGGAGTGGCTAAGTCGGATATGAACCCTCGCTTTGCTAAATTAGTTCAAGGAACCTATAACTTAGCAGACGGAAGCAATGGAGTCCCCGCAGGGGATGCTGCTACGGCTACGGCTATCATAGGAACAACAAGATCCGATGGTGGAAAAACGGGTATTGAAGCTTTAGACGATGATGTTCTTAACATTTCTATCGCCTTGGCTCCTGGACCTGGAGTGGGTGATCAGCAAACAATTCAAAATGCTTTGATCACTGTGGCTGAGAGAACTACTAATTTCTTAGCTTGTATTTCTCCTCCTTTCGCAATTGGAAGACCTGGAGATGCAATTGACTGGACAAATGGTTTCGCTACCACCCGTAGCGCAGCCGTTAATAGCTCTTATGCTGCTATCTACTGGCCTTGGCTGCAAGTATTCTCTGTGGCTGATGGAAAGAACCGCTGGCTTGCTCCTGAGATTTTCGCTTGTAGGCAGATGACCTACACCGATAATGTGGCAGACCCGTGGTGGGCTCCCGCTGGATTTGTGAGAGGTCGCTTAACCAAGCCTACTGATGTTGAAGTGGTTCTTAATCAAGGAGATAGGGATTCTATGTACTCTGGAGGGAATTGTATTAACCCCATAGTTAACTTCCCCCAAAATGGCATAGCTATCTTCGGACAAAGAACTTCCCAAAGGCAACCCACTGCGTTGGATAGGATTAATGTGAGACGCTTGATGATTTACATCAAGAAAGTTATCTTGGCCTCTACTCAACGGCTCATTTTTGAGCCAAACGATGCCTTTACGTGGGCTAGAGTGGAGCAGCTAATCAATCCTTTAATGAGTGATATTTCTAACCGTAGAGGTATTACACAATATAAAGTGGTTTGTGATGCATCCGTTAACACCCCTATCAGGGTGGATAGAAATGAAATGTGGTGCAAAGTTCTTATTAAACCCACCAAGACTGCTGAAATGGTAATCTTCGAACTTAACCTCACTAGCCAATCAGCACAATTCTAAGGTAAAAGGAGAAATATAAATGGCAACATATGACGCATATTATTTAGGAGAAGATCAGAATCGGACCAAGTTAGGTGACGGTCTTCCAATTATTTCAGAGGGCCTGGACTCTGTAAGAGCTTATCAATGGGAAATTCACTTTGAGCT
>Ga0080013_1001569_pt1 | contig 29787 bp, 41 predicted proteins | sample ETNvirenome_6_85_FD_69236 | JGI IMG/M metagenome (GOLD analysis project Ga0080013, IMG submission 69236) | Marine viral communities from the Pacific Ocean - ETNP_6_85 (SPADES assembly) (version 2) | ecosystem: Environmental > Aquatic > Marine > Oceanic | place: Pacific Ocean | collected 2013-06-19 | reverse complement strand
ATATTTCACTAATCAAAGGAAATCTTAGTCGAAGCCTATAAATACCTGTAAAGTGAAGGACAGTATATGCCGACAACGGAATATACCGAATCAAGATGGGTAATGAGATTGCGTAAGCAAGATACAAAGAGTTTGGAATTCATGGTAAAAACCATTCAAGCCATCATTGATGAGCGCAACGACTCTTAGATAGTCGGACAATCAAGCATTATCTATGGTGCTTGAAGTATTAGTCCCTGCCTTTATCGGCTTTGCCGTTCCAATGGCAGTAGTAATGGTTGGCGTGAAATTCTTCAACCTTCGTGAGAAGTCCAATTGGGTTCTATCTGCATCCGTAGTGGCTCTCGCTATGGTGGGTGCGGGTCTTGCATGGCCTATCGCAAGAGCGTTTGGCTATCCGACAGCGTAGTATTCAAATAGACCTTCGCACAATCGTAGGTTATGTGGGATTATTGGTTTGAAGCCATTGTGCTTTTCATGCTCTTTGGAATATCGGGGCGTATTTGGTTCTTAGCCCGTCACTTAGATGAGGTTCACGACTGTTTGCATAATTTTGAAGAACGGGTATTTGACCCCGAACAAGTCCAAGTCCAAGAGGGAGGCAACCTTCGGGTCATGGGCCTTGAGGATTTTATGGATGAATTCGGGTTTGACCCACGAAATGCGCCTTTAGGTGAGGAAGAATCCGCCAATAGTGCGGAGATTGACGCATGGGATAATGCAAAGGTATAAATACTACACAGGGGGTCTTGAAGACATGACCCAATACATTATCCGTCTTTCCGATGGCCGACAAATCAACCTTGAAGATGCTACGATGGAACAGGTTGCAGGTGCTATTTCAATTATCAAAGTCACTCAAGACCCCGAAGCACCCATCAAGAATCCTTAGATAGCGGCACAAACTAATTAAATACATGGGGAAAGACGAACCCGATATTTCGGAATTGGTTGAGAAGGCTAAAATCGTTGCGGAAGCAACAGGGCGGGAAGAAGCCGATGTTCTCGCAGACCTTCTTGATGATGGAATCGTCAATCTTTCAAATGCAGATGGAAAGGGCAAGGATTTAGTCACCCAATTGAAAGAAGCGGCTGAATTGATTACTACTGTTCAAGCCATCAACAAAGATGTTTCGGAGAACACCGTTTTGAATGGTGGTGAAAACAAAACAGATGTGAAATTAGAAACCACACTTGAGGGCGACCTTGTGGATAGGGCTATCCAATCAATGCAACGCAAGTCGGAGAACATTAAGAAATTGGTTGTAACGATGATGCCTCTTTTCCTACTCTTGACAGGAGGCGGTCTTGAGGCTCTTGGAGTTATTGATGTGATGGATAGCGAAGAAGATGACCACTACGACCCATCCTTCGCTGAAATCTATGGTTGCACAGCCCCCGATGCTGAAAATTACATGGAAGAAGCCACGATGGATGATGGTTCATGTTATTGGGAAGATAACAATGGCGGAGGTGGAGGCCCACCTGTAAATTGCCAATGGTCATGGAGTGATAATTCGCATTTAGACAATGGGGACTTTTTGGTAATTCGTGCTAACTTTGGTGATGATTCATGCCCGCATGAAATGGAAGGGCGTTTTACTGTTGAACTCATTAAAGACAATGAATACTATGATGAAGACGAGTGGGAGGACATTAGATTCAAGCATAATTACGAGTTAGAGCATCAATTCGTGGATTTGGAACCGGGAGTGTATCGTAACCACTTCCGATTTGAAACAGACGATGGTTCACATTGGGGTTGGGATTCGCCCGAAACTCACGAAGTATTCGATGATAATTGTTATCCACAAACAGAATTGGATGCCCCAAGCCTAAGTGCAGATGGCAACGACTTGATTGTGGATTTGGTATTCTCCGACATGGGTGGATGCGGTCAAGACATTGAAATTGAGATGGAGATTTGGAATGGAGGTCAATTGCATGATAATTTGGACTATGGTGAAGTCCATAACGGTGTCTTTTGGATTGAACCCGAAGGCGATTCCCTCATGCGTGTGCAAGGCAAGGCTCAATTGAGCGACCTTCCCGATGGTGACTCTTGGACAGTCAAGGCCCGATACGCTCATGCGAATGCTGACGATGCTCCTTATGAAAGTGGATGGCGAGAATCTAACTCCATAGTGATTGACGAAGTGGAAGACCCACCCGAAGACCCTTGTGATGTTGAAATCCACAATCACTATCGAGGCCATGTGGCAGAAGATGAGGAACAAGATGCGATTTTGATTGCATTTAGAGTCGTTCCAAGCAATTGTGAAGACGAGATGGTGGAAATAGACATAGAACTATACCAAAACGGATATGATGCGAATTACACTCATTGGCTTGAGGTAAATGGTGATGATGAATACACCGATGTTTCCCATACCTTTGACGGTGTTGCCATAGGCGATTCATGGACACCAAGAATTACGGCTTCTTTGAATGATGAGCAATTAGAACAGGTTTTATTTTGGGGAATTGATGTCGAGGAACAAGAACCCGAAACTTGTGAAATTAACCTGTTTGGTATTAACCTTTTTACCAACGACACTCTTGGTAGGGCTACCGTTGCTTTTGACCTTGATTGTGGATATGATACAAACGACCTTGAGGGCTACAATGTTTCCGTTCAATTCTTGATTTATCATGTAAATGAAACCAATAGTGGGGCGAATGGAAGCGGGCCTTTAGAATGGACTACACAAGTGTATTACATTGAAGGCTATGCTGACGATGTTCGGACTTTAACATTAGACAATTTCACGGTGAATAATACGACTCATTATGATTTCTATTGGTATGCGGTTTGGGAAGATGCAGACGGCAACCAACAATTCATTGAGCAAACTTGGTTGAATCGGGAATTAGAAGCATAGGTGATTTAAGATGGAATTAGACGCATTTGGATTGGTTGCAGAATATGGATTGCCTTTGGTGTTGTTATTGGGGGCTATTTATGCTCTTTACAAGTTTATGGTTTTCAGCCTCTATGAAGTAAAAAACGAGTTTGGTAAAAGACACGAAGAAAATGCACAGGCTAACGAAGACATCAAAATAGCGTTAGCCGAAATCAAATCGGATTTGAAATTGTTTTTAGAGTTCATGCGGGACAGGTGATGCAAAATGGCGAAAATAGATTGGGATATACGGATTACTTACAATAACTTGATGGTGGCATTTGTTTCCTTGCCGTTAATTTTGGTTTTCATGCTGTTGTCTTATCAATTGATTACTACGGCATTTGTGAATCCCGAAGTCCGAGAGGACATTGAAGCCTACATCGCCGTTCTTGGTATTCTAAGTGGCCCTGCTTACATGGCTATTTCTCGATTCTTTGACCGTTGGAATGCGGAGGAAGAAGAACACATTGAATCTATTCGTAGGCAACACAAGACAGAAAATGATATTCGGAGAGCGCAAGGGGAATTACAAGAAGATGAAGAACCGATTTTGATTGAAGCGGTTGAGGAAGAATGATTTAGATACCAACCCGACCCTTGTTTAATCCATGAGCGCACCCAACCGTAGTGATACTTTCAATCATCTTTTCAATTTGATGGCTGAAATGAAAGACCCTCTCACCATTGTCGAAACAGGAACCATCAGATTACACGGAGATGCAGGGTTAATCGGGGATGGTCATTCCACCCTCAAGTTTGCTGACTATTGTTCCAAGTTTGGTGGTAAAACTTATTCCGTTGATATTGACTCCGAAGCGGTGGCATTGTCTGAATGGATGGTGGGGCGGAAATATCCCGAAGCCGATGTAAAGGTCATAGAATCCGATAGTGTGGCGTTCTTAGAATCCTTTGATGAACCCATTGATATTCTCTATCTTGATTCCGCAAATGACGCAGAATTGATATTAAACGAGGCAAAAGCCGCTTTTCGTTGGTTACACGAAGAAAGCATCATCCTAATTGATGACTGTTTTTCGGAAGAACGGAAAAAAACTCATAAGATTCAAAAAGGAGATTTAGTCATACCTTTCCTTGAGGAAAATGGGTGGGTAATGGAAGTCAAAGAATACCAAGCCCTATTCGTTCACGAAGATAGGTTTTAGATAACAAGAAGTGCAATCAATATGTATGAGCCTACTTCGTAATTCTATTCTTGCTATGGCAGGGACAACGGTAGCAGGTCTTGGCCTTATGGAAATAACTTCTTCTAAGCCATTCTCCCTCCCTAAACCTTCATGGTATCTTCAAGCAAGCATCCTCACAGGTGTTGCAGGTGGTGTAGGCTACTTTTTGATGAACAACAAATATACGCCCGAAGAAATCAAGATGGATGCAGAAGATGATTTTACAGGTTCCGAGTTTGCGGCAGAAGTTTTTGAGGCAGATAGAAAACTCCGCCGAAGGACTCGATGGACATGGAAAAAAGGATTTGAACCAAAGTATGCAGGTCACGATAATAAGGAGGAATATGAAGAAGCCACAGGTTACGACATTTCCCAAACATGGTATAAGAACCGTTATCCGAGAGGCTACAAAGATATTTTCACCTATGAGCCACAATCAACCTACCATATCAGCGATTTACCCGAAGGCTATCACCTTCACCTATGGAAACCTACAACAAGGGCAAGGTCGTGGATTGCTTACGCCAAATCACCGAGTATGGACGAGAAAGATTGGCTTTCGTTCACCCATGAAAGCAAGAGTGGATTGACTTCGGACTTACTTGAGTGGTATAATCAAGACATCGCTAAACCCGAAACTGCTAAATTGAACCCTATACAAAGATTGGCTATTGCTAAGGGTTTGAAATCGGGAGAAGTTAAACTAAACCGTGTTGAGCATCCAAAGGTGGAAAAGGAAATTAAGGATAATGAAACAGGAGATATTTCCTACAAACTTGTTACACCTCATATTATCGAGTATTTCGCATCGGGTGGCCCCGACCAATTAGAGCCAAAAAAGGTTGCAGAAGTGAGGGGCGGAAATTTAACTACCCTTCGTAACTTTGAGAATTCCTCCCCTTACGCTCATGTTATCCCATTCCTTCAAGGATTATCCTTTTTGGGTTGGAAAAAGGCGGGAGATAACCGAAGTGTAAATCGTTTCAATAAGGATGCGAAAACATGGACGAATGTTTATCATGCTTGGTTCAAGAATGCTGTTGAAAATGGAATAACAAGGGTTTCAATAAGCGGTGTAAATGGTGATAACAATGTTGAAACATCATGGGGGAAATTAGTGAGTTTCCAACTTAATGAAGACAGCATGATTCGATTTTTGAATGGTCAATATGTGCGCCGTTACCGTTACTCAAGTGACCACACCATGCTGAAAGGGATTAGTGGGAACAATTATCTTGAAAAGGCCACCGTTTCTGTTTATGGTAAAACACTCCCGCAATTTGAGGTGTGGACAGGCCACGACACAGGTTGGTATCGTCCACGACCTAACACTCAACAAAAATTGTATGAAGCCGCTATGGAAGAAGATTTGAATGGCGATTGGAAATTAAACAAATTTAACTTAGTGAATGTTATTTTCGACAAATATCAGTTTGAGAAACTTGACGAAGCGAAAGATACAATGACGACTATGAATATGGACAACAATGCTTCCCGAAGCCGATACAAAGACACAATGCGACTAATGTGCCGCAGGTTCAAAAAAAAATAGAAATTATTGAATATAGTCAAGATGAGGACTTTTTTTGGCAAAAAGGCATAGATTATGATGCCGAAGGTTGGGAAGATACTGATTGGGAAACCCATGAACCCTCGATTGACCCCTCTCCATTTGAAGAAATCGAATGGAAGGAATTATCACCACCCCCTGCGAATATCGCTACTTTGATGAAGGGATTTGAGAAAGCAGGTTATGAGATTCTTGTTGTGGGTGGCGCAATCCGAGATTTACTTTTGGGACTTGAACCCAAAGATTACGATTTGGCTACCAATGCTACACCCGATGAAGTCGAAGAAGTGGTGAATAACTTAGAGGGCTACCGCTATGTGCTTGGCCCACAAGCCGAGAAATCCCGTTTGAACCTTACGAGCCTCGTTACAGTTCCCAATGAGGAAGAAGCGGTGGAAATCACCACTTATCGAAAGGAATTGGGCTACGCAGGGGATAGGACTAAAGGAGAATTCGTTCCCGCTAAAACATTTGATGAAGATTCGTCAAGAAGGGACTTAACAATCAATGCTATGGGAATGACGGTGGATGGTGTCGTTATTGACCCGCAAGGTGGATTGGAGGATTTACAAAACGGGGTCATTCGTGCCGTAGGCGACCCGACCCAAAGATTCGTTGAAGACCCTCTCCGAATGATTAGAGCGATTAGATTTTCTGTGCGATTTGGATTGCCTATTGAAACCGAAACTTATGAGGCCATTGTTGAGAATGCAGATTTAGTAACCACTTTATCGGGAAGACGATTGCGAGATGAAATCGGAAAGGTAATTGTTGAGCCAAATGGCTACCAAATGCTGATGGAAGCAAACATATTGCCTGTTTTAATGCCCGAATTCCAAAATATGCACGACTACCAACACAAACTCGACTATCACCCCGAAGGTTCCCTTTACAATCACTACATCGAAGCCTTCAAAAAATACACCACAATTCCTAACAGAACAGAATTGGGTGCGTGGGCTTTGCTATTCCACGACATAGCAAAACCTCAAACGGCTGAATGGGATGAACAGGGATGGCACACATTTTATGGACACGATAAACAGGGGGCGCAATTGGTCTTGGATAAATACAATAACGAAGTAGGGCCATTTGAGTTTTCAAAGAAAGAATTACAAAAGATTGCATGGGTGACTGAACACCACTTAGGCAAGTTTTGGGAAAGTAAGAAACCAATGAAGGTTTCCACCATGCGAAACAATGAAAACTTCCCATTACTCGTTGAAGTAGTTACAGGAGATACAATGGGCATTAGGCGTGGCGGAGATGAAGAATTACAACGCCGTTTGAAAGAAATCAATGAGATTACGGACAAAGTGAACGAACAGAAGGCTAAAACAGGGAATAGACCGAAGGACTTTGCGAGAAAGGTCATCCAAGAATTGAATGTTCAAGGAAAAGAGATTAGTATGGCTTTGAGTGAAATTGAGGAAATGGTTTCCACAGGACAGGTTCAATCTTACGATGAGGCACTTGAGGTCTTGAAGACAAAAAGGAATGCTTAGATAGCAAGTGAGAGGATGTGATATTATGGTCAAGAATGTTCTTATTAAACATCGTGAAGTAATCACGGTTGTTGGGGCATTGGTTGGTATCACTTCTATTTTTTATGGAACATATCGAATGGTGCGAAGTGATGATAGGTCATTCATGGAACGCTTAGAAGCAGTAGCCGTTATTGGTGGTGGATTCTTCCTAACAATTGCCGCAATTCACAATTTGAAGTAAATCTAAACCTTTATTAAGGCATTAGAAATAATCTTGGCCTATGAGTGATGATGTTACATCGGATGAGGTCATTCAAGAAGTGGTCGAAAACATTTCAAAGAAAGTCCCTCGTCAAGTAAAGAAAGGCCGTTTGAACAACCATCGTGTCTATCTCGCAGGGCCGATTGACCATGTTGAAGATGATGGCTTAGGATGGAGAAGGAAAATTACACCTTATCTCAAGAAAATGGGATTGACTATTCTCGACCCCACAGATAAACCAACAAGCCAATGTAAATGGAATGAAGTCGGTGAGGAAAAGGCACATATTCAAAAATTAGTGGATTTGAAGCGATGGGATGAATTGAATCGCATGGCTAAGGAAATTGTTCTCGTTGATTTGAGAATGGTTGAAGTGGCTGATTTTATGATTTGCTATGTGGACAAAGACACGCACTTGTGCGGGACATACGATGAATTGTTTGAGGCACTACGCCGAAGAAAGCCAACCTTGATTGTTCATAAGGGTGGTAAAAAGGCTATGTCTATGTGGCTTCGTGGAAAGGTCAATCACAATTTCGTGTTTGAAACCTTTGATGAGGTTTATGCTTATCTTGAAGCCCTACATGATGGAACGGTTGAACCCGATTATACCCGATGGGTATTCTTTGATAAGGTTTAATAAGGCGTTAGACGGCTGTGAAGTTTATGCAAAAAGTATTAGCCCTCTTAATTCCAATCCTTCTTCTTAGCGGTTGTATTGGTGCGGCAGACACGCCCGAAGGAATCCCTTACGAACCTCAAATAGTCCAAGAGATTTACGATAACCGTTCTCATCAGTATTGGAATGTCGGCCCTATGGGGATGGGTAATTCCACTATGGTTTTATTGAATGGGAGTGGGAATCTCGATTTTACCCTTGAATTATCAGCCATGTTCCATGAACCTCCACTTTGGGAACAAGGATATGTGAATTATTCCATCATTTACAACAATGAAACTGTATTTTCCGTTCAATTAGTGAACGGGATGGAAGAAATGTATCAACACAGTATGACCAATGTTTCGGGCAACCTTACGCTTCAAATCCAATCCACAGGCTCGGATAATCAAACAGATGATAAACCCGGCGACTATTATGTGGCAAATGCCTACATTTCTCTCAAAAGATAGGTAGGCTTCATATACCTGTTGGTTATTAGATAGGGCATGGTTGAAACCGAAACGGCCAAACGAAGGCCCATCGAAGTGAAAACGAAACCCCGCAATCTCAAGCGTGGAAAAGGCCCGCAAGAGTCCATTTCAGGATTTTGTTCTTGTGGACGAAAAAGAGGAACATATAGGCATGAACCCACATACTGTTCACGCTTTTGCTATCTATTTGAAAATACCGTAGCAGAAGGCTACAAAAAGAAAACACTCTATGAATGTTGGAGGGGGACGGGGAAATACTCATACAACCCACCATATCCAAAATTGAGTGTCGAATGTGCATGGTGTAATGAGGCTTTTGAATTAGGCCGTTCTCAAAAGGATGAGAATAGGGCTTATTGTGGCACTTCTTGTATGCGACAGGCTACACGGTCTGCTATCGGAACATCAGCAAGAGTCGGGTCAAAGAAAATTGGCGATAGGGTGCGAATCATGCGGATTCTGCGATGGTTCAAAGACCAACCCTTGACTTCTGCACAGATTTCCGAGTATTGGAACAAGTGGTTCCGAAACACTTCATCATCGTATCACAAAGTCGCTAATTTGTGTAAGATTCTTGAGGCTAAAGGGGTCGTTAGACACATTGAGGGTGTCGGACAACAAAAGCGAACATATCTCGCTACGGATTACACCACCCCATTGAAAACGATTTTTGGCGAAGAAGATATTATCAATAATAGGTGATTACATGGCAACCAATTGTCCTATTTGCACACGCCCTGTGAAATCTCTCAAACCTCAAAAGGGTGATTTGGCATGGGAGGAAACTTACTGTTCGACCTATTGCCGATTGTATGATGAAAGAGGCTTAGAAAAAGTGCCTTTTGATGGCGGGAATAAACACCACAACAATAAACTTCGATGGCCTCGTATTCCAATCGAATGTGAAATGTGCAATACAGAAATACTTCTCGTTCACGATGAGGAAAAGTGCAACAAAAAGTATTGCTCAAGGGAATGTTGGAATAAGGTCAAATCTTCTAAGAAGCGAGGCATCCATAGGACATTGAGTATGTTGCATTACCTTGAACACAATCACAAGTATATGGGCAACAATTGGCTTAGTCCCTCCGACATATCCGAAAGATGTAGTCGGAAAGGAATCATGTGTAGTTCGACTACGGTGGGCCTTACGATGAAGCGATGGCGTGAGGCAGGGATTGTCCGTTCACAATTACAAGGAGGCTCGCAGAACGGGATGGAATACAAATTGTATAGGCCCGGATTAAGAGGCATGACGATTTCTCAATTCGTTCACAAGTATAACACGATGAGTTATGCTGAAAGGATGGCATTCCAACAGAAAACTTCATAAATGGATGCACCCTCTTACGGTTTGGGGTCATTGGCGCAGACAGGTAGCGCATCGGGCTTTTAACCCGTTGGTCGTGGGTTCAAATCCCACATGACCCTCCACAATTCTTAGATAGTAAATGAACCCATACTTTTTCATGCGACCTTACTTCCTCGCATTGATTCTTCTTGCGGCATCGCTTAGTGGATGCTTAGAAGATTTTGACCGTGAAAGAATCGTGATTGATTGCGATAGAGTCGGCTTAGAAAATGTTACTTCTTCCTCTCACGAAAAACGAGAATGTGAGATTATTGATTACCAAGACCAAGATTACAACCGTTCCAAAAAGCCGAACAAAGCCGGGACAGAAGAACGAAAAGACGAAGATAATCCCTCAAACGCAGAAAATGACCAAAATCAGTCAAGAAATGAGTGATTCTCTCGAATCCGAGAAGAAGACAGGTGGCAGATTTTAGATAGCAAGGCCGTGAAGGTATAACCATGTTCGGCCATAATGCGTTGAGTTATGGAAATATCAATAATCTTCTGCTTGGTGCAGATTCAAAGATTTTCATGGGAAGTCAATACGACCAAGATGTAACAGACAATTCAATGGATGTTAAGGTCAGATGGGACTATGATACAGAAACCTATCATTGGTTGGCTTCGCCTTACACGACTTGGCAAGATTCGGGCGTTTCTAAAGCCACATCAGTTCAAGGTGTTGATACAGAAGTGAGTGGAACGAAAGGTATCAAGGGACGCTTAGAAGAAGGCTACGGCCTCAAGTTTGAATCTTTGAATCCCGATGATATGGAAACTAAATCCACAAGTTCGGCCTTGAGTAGTTTCACCAAACATACTAACAAATCTCTATATCCGGGATTGGGCAGTTCCGACCTGTATAAGCCCGATGAAAGGAAGGCTATCAAAGGTGTCGGCAATTGTGCTGAAAAGTGCTTGGAAGACCCTGATTGTATCGCTTTCCATCATTGGTATGACCATCCCGAAAAACAACATGAGGATTTCTGCTACTATTGGTCGGAGGCGATGAATGTTGCCGAACAATTAGAGAGTTTAGAAGACCGTTTAGGAGAAGGGGATGAAGGAAAAGGAAGCGGTTATCAAGTCAATGCTTACATCAAAAAAGAGGATGATGGCACAGGAAATGGTAATGGGAACGGAAATGATACCAACACTCAAGAATCTAAGGACACCAATCCCCTCCTTATTGTTGGAGGATTAGTCGGAATCGGAGTCGCCATCTATTTTGCCAAGTATCGCTGATTTTAGATAGCAAGGCCGAGAAGATATAATCATGTTCGGCCATAATTCCTTTTCGTGGAATGCCCCGATTGTTTTCAATGCGGCAACCGAAGCACCCGCAGGTTATACAGGCACATTTGTTTATGTATCAAGGGGTAAGTGGCATGAATCCCCTCATTGGAACATTTGGAATGAAGATATGAGCGAATACATACCACCTCCCTATCAAGTGCAACAATGGTTTGATACAAAAGAGAGGGCGATTCAATTTTTGCCCGATAGTGCGTATTACAAAATCGGAACGGGTGCAAAACCACCCGAAACGGTAGCGGAGAAAAAAGCCAAAGAGTGCGATGGCTTATTTCGGAAATTAGAGATAATGCCCGAAGGGGGATTACACCCTTACAAGAGTGGAGAGAGATATTGTGGCGATTGTATAGACGGGTATCAAGAAGAAGATGAAGCCACAGCCTCTCTATTTCCTTGTGGCGACTCCCAAAAACGCTTTATTACCATAACAGAAGACGACATCCCTGCGGGTTTCCTTGCGAAATATGACTATGTGGACTTGGATGACTTAATAGGCACTTCTTCGATGGTTCATTGTAGGCAACCCTGTGTCCCCATCCCACCTTGCGGAAGTGGCTATGAATTGGATGAAAATGGGAATTGCGTATTTATCAATGGAAATGATGATGAGGGAGAGGGCATGAATTGGGGCATTATTGTTCCCGTAGGGGCGTTAGCCGTCATCGGATGGTTTTTAATTTAGAGAAGTTTAGATAACAGGAGGAATAAATTATGTCTATGTTTGGTCACAATCCTTTTTCATGGGTGGATTTGAGGGCTGAAACTATCCTCCGTGTTTTCAAATCGGAAGGGTGGCGTTCAATTCCCGATTCACTCGATACCGCACCCGCAGGTTATGATGACGATACCCACGAAGATAACGGGTGGACAGCAGACCCTTGTGAAGCATCATTTTTCCTATGGAAAGGAACAGGCGACCAAATAGGAATTGCTTATCCAATCAGTAGCAATTACAATACAGGGACATGGTGGATTCCCCCTGCGGTTTCGGTGGAAGGGTATTCCCCACAGGGTAGTCCGAGTGCAGGTGTGCAAGGTGGCGCAACCTCTATGGTGGTGAATGGGTATCAAGCAGGTGAAAATCACATTGACGCTTACACAAGAGTTTTGATGATTGTTGGTAATCATTGGGATGGAGATACGGACGAAGGCTTTGAGGCGAATTATTCAAATGAAGTAAGCGTTGAGGCTATCCCTACAATCACAACCATAGCCCGACCTGCCTTCGGCCCTGCTAAATGGACATGGATAAGTAGTGTTAGCGACCTTCCTACGGATTGTGGCATAGACAATACTACGGAAAACTGTGGATATTCCAATTGGTCGGAATGGTCTGATTGCGATAAAGTTAGGGAAACTGAAAAGGATTGGGAAGAAGATGGGACACAGACACGGACGAGGACAGTAACGAGTGGTTCCAATTGCGATGGCGAATTAACTCAAACTCAAGATTGCGTTTCCCCTAAGCCGTGCCAATGGGGTGAATGGAGTGAATGGGTTTATGATAATTCACCAAATACGATGCACAGTCAATCGGGCATGAGTGGATGTGGTGTTTGGGATGGAGATACAGAATCCTTCCCATCGTCATTAACAAGAACGAGAACACGGCAAGTGATTCGTGGCCCACAAGGAATGAGTTATGAAGAAGGTTGCCCCGATAGAGATTCTTTTGTTGGCCCTAATGGATTGACTCAATACACCAATACCCAAACTGAAACGGAAACTGTTTATTGCCCCTCAAGTGAAAACTCCAATTGTCCCAATGGGGAAGAAATTAGGTGGCGATGGGGGCCAACAGATGCTACGAATGCTGACGGAAGCCGCACGAAAGGGTGGTATTGTGATGGATGCCGAACTGTTACTGACCCTAATGCCACACAAGATGGTGATGGATGCCGAACAGGTTGTAAGAGTGGTTATGAGGAAGTTAAGCCTCCACCATCCTACCTCCCCGAATGCCATATCGTAGGTTGCACAGACCCGACAGCAAATAATTATGATGCTAACGCCACGCTTGCTTGTAATTCATCATCCATTGGGACAAAGTGGAAGGTTGGGGCGGCAGGTCTTGACGGAAATGCAAATGCAAATAAATGTTGTGAATATGATTGTGATAATCCATTACTCAAAACAGATTGGAATGGTCAATGCAAAGATGAGTGCATAGATGGCTACGAAATGGATTCCGCAGGTAATTGTATTGAACAATGCAACGAAGGATTTGAATTGATAGATGGAGAGTGCAAAAAGAGTCCGAAGAAGGAGGAAAAGGACGAAAAGAAGAAAATAACCACTCAATCGGATGATGTTTCCGCTATCGAGCCTGTAAAGACAGACAATAAGATGCCCCTTGTAGTAGGAGGCATCGCTGTCTTAGGACTTCTTGGAACATTTATGATGGCGAAAAAGAAGTGAGGGGTATGTTCGGACATAACTCATGGACACATTTTTCTCTTGAAGAATCGAGAGTATTTTCTGCCAATCAACCTTACCTTAACGATTCCTCCCCCGCAGGTGGAAGTTATTGGAGATTCACAGAAAATGCGGCGAATGGTTTAGGATTTATCACCAACGCCCCACAAGATGCTGATTTAACACAAATCCCTCGTATTACAACGAGTATGTTTGGCAACATCTCCTTACGATACCCAAGTGGTTTAGGGGATGGAGATTTACAAGGTTCAACAAAAGCAGAAGTGATTGCTTCCGCAAAACAAAAGGCACTTGAAGATGAATATGGTTATGGGCCATATTGGATTGATGAATTGACCACCTTTGGTTGCACAGACCCTAATGCCGACAATTATTGTGAAGATTGCGATTATACAGTAGGTGATTGGTTTTGTGCCTACGGTTGTGCTGATGAATACAGGAAAACAGATTACCTCGGCAATTGTTTAGCCGATTGTGAAGACGGGTATGAATTGGTTAAAGCCTCACAAGTAAAACCCGGAAAATGTGAACCAATCGAAGAAGAAGAAGAAGAAGAAGAAGAAGAAGAAAGCAATACAAACACCTCCACAGCGAACAAAGCCACCGCAGTAACAACAACAGAAAGCCCGAATTACCTCTTATACGGGGGAATTTGCGTGGTTGGAGTGATTGTTGCCCTCCAATTCCGCAAGAAAGAGTAGCCGTTGTTTTAGATAACAAGAGTGAGCAAGTAAGAATATGTTCGGACATAATTCTTTCGTTTGGACACCCGTTTCGGTGAATAGAGTATTGGCCTCACCTACGGCAACATCTTCATCGGACGACCAATTTCTATCAATCAATGAGAAACCGAATGCAATCACTATGTTTTGGAATCAAGGAAGAAGGCGTTATGGTGTTGAGTTTCCCGAAAGTTCGAGAACAGGTAGCCTAATGGGAAAGGGAGTGGACACCCTCGCACTCGCCATAGCAGAAGCAACAAGTGGGACGAACAGCACTTCTTTGACTTACCGCATAGACAGTTATTGGGACGAAGACAAAACTGCGGCGATAGCGGCAGGGGCTACTGACTTCCCTTGTTATGAAGGATGGTGTGATGCTACGGCTATTTATGATGAGAACAATGACGGTAGTGGGAGGATTCCTTATGATTGTGCCGAAGAAGAAAATCGTAAAACCAATTTGGACGGTTCTTGTGGTTTCTGCTTAGATGGCTATACCGAAGACGCTGATGGTGTTTGTATCGCAGACCCTTGCACCGACAGTAATCGGAAAACATTGACTGACGGTTCTTGTGATACTGATTGTAAAGACGGTTATGAGTTCGATAGTGACGATAAATGCGTTGCAGTAAGTGGTAACGGAGAAGAAGCAGAAGGTAGCAATATGGGACTACTAATTGGTGGTGTGGTGGTTCTCGGTCTTGGTGGATGGTTTTACAGCCAAAAGAAATCCAAGAAGGATAAATAAACTCATATACCCGTAACTTTCATGTCTTCCACATGGCGAGCAGTAATCGAACAGGTTTGGGAATTAAAAAACGCAGAAGTCAAGAGGTCTTGAAGACATCAATAGATGTTTTGAAAGAGTATTCTCTATTCTGTGAACAAGAGGGTGGGGACTCATATCTTGCCATGAGGGATTTGTATTCTATTGTATATGATGAATGGCGGGAAGATAGCAAACAGGTTTCGTGGACACAGAAAGAGTTTTCCTCATTACTTGCTACACACATTCGCCAACCATTAGAAGGATATGAAAGGATAGAGAAGAAGCGTAAAGTTAATAAGCATGGTAGCCGTGAGATGCACTACAAGGTGATAGAGAATGCCTAAATGCGGAATTGAAACTTGCACGAAATACAATCATGGCGGAATCGGTTATTTCAACCATTTGAGAGTCAAGGATTGGGTTATGATACAAACGAGATGGCCTAATCCCTTTTCTCATGGTGCGAAAAACACATACTATTGTTCTCCCGAATGTGCGGATATGCGGTGATTTGAAATGAGTGCTACATTTACACAATTATTGAACGCATCTAATGATGCTAAATATCTTCAACGACTTAACAAACAAGAGTTTTGGGAATTGCTTTTCCCCACTTCGGAACAAACCTATGTGGATAACAAGTGGGAATTGTGGCAAGAAGGGAAAATGGAGTTTTTGTGGTCATGTTCTGTGGATAAGATTAAAATACTCGCTCAATACATAGACACTTGTAAGGGGAATTGAAATGTGGAATTGTGATTGTTGCGGTGGCACATTTGATGCGATGGGATTTCGCCTTGAGAGCGACCCTCAAGATGAAACCTTTCAGCGTGTAGTGGATTACAAGAAGTGTAATTGCTGTGGGGCGGGAATGGTTATTTATCACCCCTATATGCCTGTTCAAAACCACATCGAACAAGAAGAATGACTCTTAGATAGCAAGAGCAAGAAAGTTTGCTTATGCGTTGGTTGTGGCTCGGCGGAGGCATCCTTATTGGTGTATGGTGGGCTAATCGTTCCCACGAACCCGAACCTGTGGCAGAATTGCCCGACAATCCCGACAATTCATTTGCTCAACAGGTTCAAGAGGAATCATTCTTAGAGCGTCAAAAGGCTAACGAGTCATATTGGAATCGTTGGAAAGCGAAAAACATCACCACGATGAGTGATAAGATGTGGGATTACCAAATGGAGAGATACCAAATGTATGAAGACGGCAACCTGCCGACTTACCGATGGGACAATCCAATCATGCCACCAAGTATATTCTATGGATAAATTAGAATTTGGATGCTAAATGTGGCTTTAGGATTTCAGATGCCCCAACTGCCCCGATTTTAACCTCGGATTCGAGATACTTAGACGGGCAGTTCTTAGATAGTCGGGACAATAATCAATACTCATGTTTGAGGATTTTGAAAACCGTAGTGGTTTTTGGAAGGACTTAGGTTCTAACTTCACCATCAATTATTCGGGTGATGCGCCTTCGTTCCTTACAAGCGGTGAAATGTGGGAATCTATGGATTCGGGAACCACTCAATCACTTGCCGCTTGGGAAAATGGATGGGTTTTGATTAACAACCCCGATGGGACGATAACAGCGAATCCAAAATATACATCGGGATTACCTTCTGAAACTCTTGTTCGTGTCCCTGTCGGCCCCCAATCACCGAAGTCCTCTCCAACCGAAGGAGTAGGAGGCGTTCAAGTCGCATACTCAAGCGAAGACGATGCAACGACATTGTTGGATGGTTGGGAAGAAGAAGATTGGACTTTACAGGAAATCATGGAATTGTGTCCCGATAGAGAGGGTGGATATGAAACTTGTGATAGTGGGCCGTTCACCGAATTTACGGTAAGGGGGAATGAGGGAACAAAGCAAGATGAAAACCGTTGGTGGTGGGTTAATTCCAATACACTTGGACTCACAAATTGGGACGGCGGAGATGATAAATCGGGTGCGGCAGAAATACATATTCGTGATGGCTACCAAGTGCAACTAACAATCGAGTGGGAAAATGAAGGAGATGATGATTTCCATAGTGATTTAGCGGAAGATGTTTCCACATCCGATACAGGAGTTCTTAGCCTTGAAGGAAGCGATGATGCTACCAAGAGTTCACTTACTGTTCTAATGAAGGGTGGCGACCAACTTTCCATAGACATTGATGGCGAATGGGAAGGAACCGCTAACTTCTATCTCAAGGTTCAAGGCAAGGAATTGATTCATAATACAGGCAAGAGGATTGATGATGAAGTATGGATTACCTTAGATGGTGTTTTTATTGACCCCGAAGACCCTCCCCTTGATGATTCGGGCGATGATAAAGACCGAAAGGAGAAAAAAATGAAATTAGATGATTATTTCTCTAATCCCGTTTATGTTGCAGGTGGCTTACTCTTTGTGTTGGCTTGTGTTTCGATGATGTCGAGGCGTTGATGATGACTTTCGGACATAATGTATTTGGAATCAATGGGTATGGAATCACCAACAGGATTTTTAATGCCGCAGGGACAACGGACGATTTCACAGGCGACAAGGTAAAGATTTGGCAACATTGTATGGAAGATACAAACTTCTCAACAGGGTGGAAGTTAGAATTGGGTGAAGGTGAGTATGATAGAGAAACGCTTGACCCCGATGGTAAAAACGATAGCATTTCAGCAATATGGGTTCCCGATGGCTACAAAGTAGTCGCTCATCAAAATTATATTGACGATGATGAAACAGGTAAAACATGGACATACAATGGCCCGATGATGAAAACTTGTTTGGCTGATGGTTCGGGTGCGGCCAACGACCAAATCTCTTATCTGAAAATTACTTACGAGGGTGCTGACCCCAATGAGTGTGCATCGGAACACAGGGCAGTAAATACCGACTTATCTTGCGGTGCTTGTTTAAGTGGTTTTGTCGAGGAAAATGGTGTATGTGTTGCCGAAACAGAAACGACCACTAACTTCCTCACCTCCCCTATGGGTGCTGTTAGTGTTATTGGTGTGTTACTCTTGGTAAGCGTAGTGCGTGGTTGAAACTAATGCAAACCTTTATTAACGACCTCCAACAACGACCAATTGCGAAGTAATGGGGGTAATACCTCAACCGCATGAGGGATTCCTCCTTTCCCGATGAGTGCGGTATCGTGGGTTCGCAACGGCTCTTTCATGCCGACCCCGCCCACACTCCTTTTCACACGAAGGCATAGATACTTCGTAAAACAATTGCTTTCCAATGGCGACAGTAATCCTTCTTGATGGCGGATATTTCGTTGGTCGTTTGCAGAAGCATTGGTCGCCTAAAGGCAAAATGCGCCGAGCGCACAATCAATTCAAGAAGAAGAAAATCAATTGGTTCCAACGCCAATATCAATTCCAAAAAGCATTGAATGGCGACATGGGCTACATCGAAGTTTTGCTATCTCGTATGAAGGTCAATCCAAAATACGACAAGTCGTGTTCTCTAATCCTGTGTTTCGATGGCATCAAAGGTCGTCAATTGCGAGGGGCATTATATGATTCCTACAAATCTAATCGGACATTTGCTTCCGAAGGCGCATCCACGCACGAAGGCAAAGATGTGCGAGAGGTATTTTCCTCATCGGGTCTTGAAGTCAATGACTTGAAACCAAGATGGACAACAGAATATGATGAAAATAAGGAGGCTGACGACTTAATTGCGGAATTATGTCTATCAGAACTCCTGAAAGGCAACAAAGTCGTTATACTATCGGGCGATACAGATTTGTTTCAAATGCTTCGTTATCCCGATGTTAGGTTGAATAATTTCCGCAAAGAAATTACTCCCGAAGATGTTGTCGAGAAATACGGAGTATCACCCGACCATTTCGCAGATTGGAAAGCCTTAGCGGGAGATGCTTCCGATAACATTCCGGGCGTTCATGGTATCGGAGAAAAGAAAGCGGCATCCCTCTTAGAACAATACACGACTCTTGAGAACATACCCTCCGAGGAATTTAGAACCTATTCGGCAGGGAATATCAAAACCTTAGCGGCTAAAGTGAAGCGTGTCCGAGAGGACAACAAGTGGTCTATTTCTAAATGTAAAAAAGAGTTTGGTTCCGCATGGGAGAAAATTGAGAATGGGCAGAAAGTTACCCTTAGTGCGGAACAGGTGAGAAAATTGACGAAGGCTTTTGATATTTCGGGCTATCTCATCTTTGATGATTACTACCATAGGGCTTTGATTTGGAAGCGATTAGTGCGCTTGCCCTTTGGTGACGGCCAACCTACAATTTAGATAGTGGGCGCACCAATAATCATTTATGGAACGATTACCCTTTGATGAGGATGGGTGGTATGATGCTGTCGAGGATTACCCGGAAATTGCTCTCTATTCCGAATTCATAGAAATGGCTATTGAACCTCATTACAGAAAGGTGGGGACAATATATGCGGTGGCAAACCAATATCGTTGGGGTGTTTCGGAAACCGTCTTGGAGAAGGTGGTCACTATGGCACTTGAGGGGCTACGGCAAGGTGAAACAGTAGTGATAATGGAGAATCTAAATCCGGGTGTGAGTGATAGCCATTTATGGCGTATCAAGGTGCTTGATTTGCGTCAAGGCACGAATGATAGAGAGTTAATTCAAATGACGACTGTTAGGTTTAACGATTGGGAAATTAACTATGCCGTGAAGACGATAGTTTGGGATTCATCCATGACGCTTCGTAGCCTATATGCTACTGACCCCAACGCCAAATACCTTACATACCCCGAAGGAACGGCGGATTTTTTGAAGGATTTAGGGTTCACAAAAAAGGTGGTTCTGACCGAGAGGAACCACAAAATGATACAGGAAAATGGAATCCATGCCCCCGAACATGATTTGGAGTTTTGGGTAAAGGATGATGGGCCACCGACCATTTACCAACCTTCAAATACCCGCTATCCCAAATGGTTAATGAAGGCATTTAAGGATGCAAAAGTATAAATACCACCCCCTACGACAATGGGGATATGCCACTATCTGACCACCAAGATTCCGAAGCCTTTTCATACGAGAGGTCATGGGAAGAAATCGAATTCATGCTCGACAGGGCGGAACGCAAACTAAACTATCACTTGGTTGAATTAAACAAGTATAGGGAAAAATCGAAGAAGTGGGTGGAACACGCTCGTAATTTCAAAGCCCTTCAAGGTGTAGTGAAAACTCTAAGGTGGACATTGGGCGATAAGAATATCACCCACCCTCTCGATTGATTATTCGATAGAATCATCGGGTTCAAGCCACGCAAGCAAAGCCTTAGCAATACCCTCTAATTCATCGTGATTGAAATGTCCCAAAGGGATTGCTATATCGTATTCAAAGCCTTCGTGAAATTCGACTGTTGTATCGGTAAAATAGAGGTATAATTGACCAAATCCTTCTTCTATCAACATTACATTTTCAGTTTGGAATAATTTCCCCATGTGGGAATCTTGGATTCTTCCGCTATCTAATCTTGGGCTTTGAGGACAAAACCACAACCGCAAGTCCAATACCCATCTTTCAGTTTCATTTCAATAGCCCATTTAGGGCCACGACAGCACGGACAAGGCAATTCTGAATCCCTCTATTCACTTTTGTAGTCAGTCCATAACGGCACATCATCTTTACAGGCTTTTTGGTCGAGATAGTCATTGTATTCGTCATCAATGTCTGCCTCGTAATTGCCATTGTGTAATACGATTTTTACAGGGGTTCGCCAACGATACCCTGCATCTCTAAGCATCTCAAGTAATGCTTTAGCCCCTCGATGTTGCCCTTCGCCTTTTGTAACCCATTCGATACATTCAGCAATCAAGCGTTCATCAACCCTTAATTCGTCCATGAGGTATTATGGGGCGACTCACTATCTAATCCTTTTCACAACCCTTAGATAGCGAGAGGACGCATTATTATCCATGAAGGGTTTGAATCGCCGTCTGCATGGCCCTAACTACTCCAATAAGATTCGGAGGGGGACTTCGGGACAGTTCTATGAATGTCGGCATTGTGGTGCAAATTATCAGTATAAGCGTGATGCTCGCAATTGTAGCCACAATAAAAAGCAAAACTGTGAGGAATGCGAGAAGATGAAATATACCATGTGCATATCTTGTAAGGATGAGGGATATACCATTTGTCGAGAATGTTGCGAATTTGGCCCGATGCCGTGCGAAATATGGGATTCTGTCGAATCAGACAAAGAAATGGATGCTGAATCCTTTGAAGCACCAAGAGCAAAAGTAATCGGAGGAATTAGAATTTCCAAGAACCCCTACTTCCCAACAGGGACAAGCCTACAAGGATATGTGAAAACTAACCGACAGGAATTGCGAAGTGCATTCGGCAACCCCAACATGAGGGAAAGTGACGATGGAAAGTCCAAAGGCAAAGAATGGAATCTTTATTTGGGTGGAAAGAAAGTCACCATTTACGACTACCGAGAAAAGGGGAAGAAGGGGACAAAGTATTTCAATATCGGAGGAAGGGAAAAGTATGCACCTTTGTTGGTAGCCCAAGTCCTATCTGCACACACAGGCGAATACAGACCTGCTAAAGACATACACCCACAATGGCTCGAAGATGAAAGGCGACATGAATTGGTTGAATCCCTTGACGATTATCCTAACATTGATTTTGTTAAAGCACAAGAGGTTGAGAATAACCGTGCTTATTACAGAATGAAACACAATAAAAAAAACTTCCCCAATTATGGTGCTGAATCATACGGATTCTGTGCGGTTTGTAACCACATCGGAATGTTCCAAGTCGAAGATTTACCCGTTGGCCCTCGTTGGTTTTGCACGGAGAAACATTATGCCCAATATGCAGGGCTACCTGTAAAGGAGAGTGGATATTATGGCTTTGAAGCAGAAAGGGAAATAGAAACGGAATACTTTGCTCGTTTTGGCGACAAACGAGGCGGAAAGGAATGGGGAACATATAATTTTGAATGGTGGAGTGATGCGGGGGATTGGAAACCTCTTGGTGAAGATACAACAGGGTGGGATGAAGACGATTTTGAAGATTTCCGATTGGAAAAGGAATATGAATTGATTCACGATATGTTGCAGAATCCGAAAAGTGGTTTGTATCGAGCCATCGAAAATATCCAAACGGAGGGATGGGATGAAGAATTTCAAACATCTTATCAAGTCCGAGATGAAGATGGCGATGTGCGGAAATTAGATTTATACATTACATGGAGTGAACCTCATAATGTGCGACAAAAAATCCAATACTACGACAAAGAACCTCTTTACCGATTAGAATTCTTTGCTGATTCTAAGAAATTACCACCTGTTGAAAAAGCCATTGATTCGGGAATTGCTTCGGGTGCAACAATGGAAGGTCTTGATTTAGCATTGGGCGCAGAAGAACCACCCGAAAAGGATGACCCTTTGGAATCGTGGATGGAAGATTTTGATACGGAAGAACCTTCTGTCTATTGGTGGACGAAGGGAGTAATCATGGAAAAGATGAAAGATAGAGATTTGACGGAAGACGATTTGGTGAATATCATTGAATTGGTTGCGGTAAATGCCCCGATGGATAGCATCACAAGGGGCATGAGGGAGGCCGAACAGTTAGGGGATAAACACATTTGGGAGATTTTGAAATTGGCGGCTACGGGTCGTGCTGAATTACTTACAGATGATATGATACATTCCGAGAAATTGAGAGAATACCAAACAGAAGATGAAGTGGAAATGATGTCTTGCCCGCATTGTTCCGAGTTCGGAGATGGCGAAATCCCTTCAAGTGTGGATTACGACCCCGGAGATAGATGGGAACCTCCTTCAATTGATGTGAATACTTGGGAAACTTGTGAATACTGTGATGGAAAAGGCGAAGTGGAAGACACTCCCGAAAATGAAAAGATTCCTACTTGGGATTGGGATTCCCTTACACCGCCCGAACCCGATTATGATAGATACGAAGGCAGATATGATGATTGGGAGGCCGAAGGGGGAGATGCAGATGCAACCGTTGTTTGGGAAATGATGCAACAAAACTTCAATAATCCCGATGCCGTGCGACTATACTACACTACAATTTTTGGCGATGACCCACACCACCTTGACCAAAGCCACGCAGGGATGGTTGAAATGGTCGCAGAAGCGGTTCAGCAAAATTGGCGAAATCAAGATTTCATTAACTATGTTTCAAAGGAATTAGGATTTGATATTCAAGAGGCAGAATCAAATGGCGATAAACAATTAGAAGAATCTATCAAGCGAACCAAGATGTCTGCGATTAGAACAGGATTAGCGATTACGACCTTTGGAATCGTTCTTTGGAATCTTTGGACAAATAAAAAACAAGAATCTCAAATTAGCGACATCATGGATTTGGTATGAGTTTCATTCCCTTTAGGGAATGAAACTTGGATGGGCTACAAAATACAGCATATAATCCTCTATCTCGGAAAAATCATTACAAGAAGCCTTATTAACCCGATGCTGTTCCCAAACTTTGATGGCACACGATTGCGATTGCGACAAACCAAGAATTAGGAATGGCCGATGCGTTCCTTGCGATAGATACGAAAGGCTGATGGCAGGTTTAGGCGGGTGTGAATAATGGTTGTTAAAGACGGTCAAAAGTGGCGCAGGGTTAATTCCCGAAAGATTCGTGGACATTGGTATGGATTCCGTGATGCACCCGAAGGTGAAGAATTGGACAATATGCCCGACATTTTTATCACCATTGATGGGAGAGTCCCTAAAAACATGAGTGGTAAAGGCACAGACGAGTTTGAATTGTGGCCTGTAAAGCATCATGGAAACTATCGTTATACAGGTCGCCGTTATTACGACTATACCAATTCTTATGGCTACTACTACTCCATCAAGGAATACACTTATTGGGATGGTATTCTTCATTCACACACCAAATACTATCACACCGACAGGCAGATTGAATACCTTGAAAAGCGTATGAAGGCCGTAGCGGAAGCACATCACAATCCCGATGCAGATTCGTATTATTCGCCTCCATTCTATGTGGCTGATGATGAGCGATTCGTCAAGGCTCGCTATTCGTAATCTTTATTAACCCGAACCGAGTCGTGAGAACCATGTGGAATCCATTGAAGCAGTTAAGAAAATCTCGGCAAGCCCCAAGCATTCAGAAAGGGGATATTCCCGATACCGAAGCGGCTATTCGTTTCGCTATGCGTGAGAATCATAGAAACGACATGGCTTGCTTTAGAGAAGAAGCAACCATGTTCCCACTACCGAGAGAGGCCGCTAACGGCACTTGTGGTCAAGGCACAATTGAAACCACTTACAAAGAATTGAAGGCGGTCTTTGGACAACCCACAGGTGGTTCAGCCGATGGGAAAGTCCGTAAATCATGGTGCTTTCACATTGATGGAATCGTCTGCACAATCTATGATTGGAAAACAGGTCGCACGGCTCTTAGCCGAATCCGTCATTGGTCGGTTGGCGGCTCAAGCCCTCTATCTATCAAACTGATTCGGTTGGCTATTTTGGAACATCGAATCAAAGAAGGATGGCCTCATGTGGGCGGTTGCCGTGCGCCATGCCCTTGAGGGTCTTGAATACAACCATTTAGATACCCCGTAGCCCAATAGAGAGGCTATGCCGTGTCGTATCACTATTGATTCTAACGAAGGCGAGTTTCTATCTCATATCTTGAAGCACGATGAGAAGCGCAGATTGCCCGTTGGTGATGTTCTCATTGAGTGTGGCGATACCAATTGGGTCTTTGAGAGGAAGACATGGGGCGATGGTCTAAACGCTTGGAAATCAAAGCGTCTGCAAGACCAAATCGCAAGGATGATTGAATCCCACGATAACTACGCCGTAATCGTTGAGGGGAAGCCCGAAGATTTCTATTGCCCTAATCCCGATGATTGGGCGCATTTCCGTGCCTTCCTTAACCGTGTATCAGTCGAAGTATGCCCTGTGGTCTATACAGACACAATCACCGAAACGGCTCGCTATATCAACGCATTCAAATTGAGATTGAATGATGATACACAAGGACACTTTGTTCGACCTGTTACTGCCGTGAAGTCCTCAAGGAACGCACATCACAATCTCCTTCAAGCCCTCCCCGGAATTGGTCGTGAGAAGGCAAAAGCCCTGTATGACCATTATCCAAACCTAAAAACGCTATTTGGTTCTTGGGGAACTGCGAAGACGGACAAAATCGTTGTTGGGAAAACTTGGGCTAAAGTCGAAGCATTCCTCAATAAAGAATGGGGAATGACCCCAAAGAAACCCGAAGTCATTCGGGAACGGAAGAAAAGTGAAACGACTCAACGCTCATTAGATTGGTGGGAGGAAGTAGTATGAAGATGGAATTATCAGCGAAAACAGCGAAAGCCTTTGTGAAAGGTGTTGAGAAAATGACGGAGATGCCACTACTTGTTTTTGATGCAAACGGTGTAAAGACCCGAACCATCAAGAGCGACAATACGGCACTTCTCGATATACAGATTCCGAAAGAATCGGCTGAATCTTTTGAATACACCGCTTCCAATTCTGTTGAAGTGGCGGTCTTGATTGCAGACATTAAGGATATGACCAAATCCCTTGTCGTTAAGGACACGCTTTTCATCGAATACGATATAGACGACCCGACATGGCTTGTCTTGTCTGCAAACGGTGTTGAGAAGCGAGTAAGATGTAAGAACGCATCTTTGATTAAAAGGCACAAAGCACCATCCACTCATTCCAAGTGGTCTGCGGATTTGCCATTCAAGCAAACAAAGGCATTCCTTTCATCCTGTTCTAAAGAGTCATCCTTTGAAATTATGGTGGAGGATTCCATGCAATTTCAATCCAAAAATGATGATGAAAAATTGACTCTTGATTTCGACAAAGATGAAATCAATTTACATTGTGAGGATGGAAAATATATCACTCACTTAACCCCCGAAACATTCCTTGCGTTATTGTCCGTAGCATCGGCTAAAACCCTCATTAGGGTGAAAGGGTCGAATGGTGAAGTGGTGGAAGCGCATTGGAAAGAAGCAGGTCTAATCCTCACAGGATGGATAGCACCACGCACATAGGAAGTGAAACGATGAATAAAAAACCAACCATGTTTGAAGCCGCAAAGAGAGTAATGGGGATTATGGAAGAATTGACCGCCCGACAGATTATTGTTCGATTGAAAGACAACGGGCGTAAGGAAGTCCCTACACCAAGACAGTTAGCACAACGGTTCCGCACAGACCGTCAAATCAATGTGATAAAATCCAAATCGAAGAAAGATGAAACCATTTTTCAGAAGATTGAATAATGCGGTCTTGAAGGCTTCACAATTGGGTCTTGAAGACAGATTTTTGATTGTGGCCTCAACATTTAGATAGTCCCGAACACAAAGGACTATTCCCGCAGACGAGGCTATGCCAAAAGCCTCACGGAGATGATAATATGCAGATAGGAAAACCGTTCCGTTTATCGGACAATTTTGTAACAAAATATAGACGGAAGAAAGCCCCGTTTGGCTTCAATGGATTGGGGGAATTAGTGTATAACAGGACTTACTCACGATTGAAAGCAGATGGTAAAAATGAACAATGGTGGGAAACGGTTCAGCGTGTTGTGGAAGGAACATTCAATATGCAAAAGCGTCACATTGATGCACACGGTCTTGGGTGGAATGCGTGGAAAGCACAGCATTCTGCACAGGAAATGTATGACCGTATTTTCAACATGAAGTTTTTACCGCCGGGGCGTGGATTGTGGGCTATGGGAACTGCCATTACAGAAGAAAAGAAATTGTTCGCCGCCCTCAATAATTGTGCCTTCGTTTCGACAGAAAATATCGCCCAAGAGTTTTCAAATCCGTTCTGTTTTCTCATGGATGCTTCCATGTTGGGAGTCGGTGTTGGCTTCGATACAAAGGGTGAAGGAACACTCATTTTGAAAGGCCCAAATCGTGAACGCAGAATAGAGAATTGGACTATCCCCGATACGAGAGAAGGATGGGTGGATTCAGTCAGATTACTCCTTGATTCTTACTCAATGGGAACAGGTGAAATCCAATTTGATTACACAGAAATTAGACCCGCAGGTGTCCCCATAAAAGGCTTCGGCGGAGAGTCAAGCGGCCCGCAACCATTGATGGATTTACACGAACAAATTAGAGAGTCATTGGATGGCGAAGTAGGCAATCCTATTTCCCTAACTTCCATTGTGGATATTATGAATCTCATTGGTAAATGTGTGGTGTCGGGGAATGTCCGAAGAACGGCAGAAATCGTCTTTGGAGAACCCGATTCCGAAGAATATCTTGACTTGAAAAATTACGAAGTGAACCCTCATCGTGAAACCTATGGATGGACTTCAAATAATTCCATATATGCTCGCATAGGCATGGATTATAGACCTTCCGCAGACCGTGTGCGACTCAATGGGGAGCCGGGTTATGCGTGGTTAGACAACATGAGGGAATACGGCAGAATGGCTGATGCCCCGAATTGGAAAGACAAGAGGGCAAGTGGTGGAAATCCTTGTTTGGAACAAACTCTTGAGTCCCACGAATTATGTTGTCTTGTTGAAACATTCCCTACCAATCACGACTCATTAGAAGATTACCTAACAACCTTGCAGTATGCTTATCTATATGCGAAAACTGTTACTTTGGGACAGACCCATTGGCCCGAAACAAATCGTGTAATGTTGAGAAATAGAAGGATTGGATGTTCCATGTCGGGCATCGCTCAATTCATCGCAAATCGTGGTGTGGGCGAATTACAGACATGGATGGACACAGGTTATCACCACATTCAAAAATTGGATGAAAAGTATTCGGATTGGATGGCAATACCACGCTCTATAAAAACGACTTCTATCAAACCATCGGGAACAGTATCACTTCTTGCAGGTTCAACGCCGGGTATTCATTTCCCCGAATCTCGATACTATATTCGCAGAATGCGGCTTGGTATTAACTCCACTCTCGTTCCATCTTTAGAGAAAGCAGGTTACAAAATTGAACCCGCTTTTGGTTCCGAAACTACGACTGTTGTAGTCGAAATCCCTGTTGATGTTGGAGAGGGTGTAAGGACATTGGATAGTGTTTCTATGTGGGAGCAATTATCCCTTGCGGCTCTCGCTCAACGATATTGGGCAGACAACCAAGTTTCATGCACCGTAACCTTCGACCCCGAAAGTGAAGGAACACAAATTGCATCGGCACTTGATGTATTCCAATATCAATTAAAAGGCATCTCATTCCTTCCTCGTTTGGACTTGGGTGCATATCCTCAAATGCCTTACGAATCTATTGATGAGGAAACCTATCATGCCATGAAAGCAGGGTTAGGAAAACTGCATTTCGGAAGGGTCAAGGGTGAAGAAATTATCATCGAAAGATTCTGCGATAATGATGTTTGCGAAATTGATTTCAATGCAGAACCCACACAGAATTAGTGAGGTATAAATAACTGTAAGCACCAATTCACAATTATGATGGCAAACCCACCTATTGAGCATTTAAGGAAACACTTACTTGAGAACCATGATTCGGATTGGCGATTTGAATTTGTCGAATATGACGGCGAGGCAGTAAATTGTTATTTGCCTACTGATACTTCGGAAACATATATCATCGTGGATGCAAGCCGCTACGACATTCTTGAAATTGGCGACAATGTTCCAAATGGTCTTGTGGAGATAATTCGCACGGCTCTTGAAGATGGCCTTCGTATCGAAGTGGGATGGCAATTAACAGACAATCCCGAAAAGTGGGCATAGAATTAGATACCACCCCACACCATCGTTATCCATGTCGGGCAACGGTGAGATTCTTGGTGGGTGGTCTATTACCCAACAATGTTTAGATTGGATGGTTGAAAATGTTCCTTCGGGTTCAAAGGTTTTAGAATTCGGTTCGGGCATGGGGACGGGAGAATTAGTCAAACATTTTGATATGACTTCCATAGAACAGGATGCGTTTTGGTGTAATGGCTTTTCAGGTTCACGATATATCCATGCCCCTCTTGACGGTCATTGGTATTCATGGGAAGCACTTGAAGCAGGGAATCTTGAAAACGATTATGCCATGATTATCATAGATGGCCCGACAAGATTTTCCACCTCCACACAAGACAACCTTGAAACGGCGAGAATGGGCATTTGTGATTATTATTTGGCTAATTCCGATTTATTTCACGATTGTTACATCGTGATTGACGACACCGATAGACCAAAGGATATGGCGGTTTGCGAATTCTTCCTTGAGCAAGGATTTGAAAAGATTGCGGAACAACAATGTCCTATCTGCCCGAAGAACAAACAATTTTCAGTCGTTAGAAAACCTTATTAACTGAATCACTCTCGGACAGATTACGGAAGATTCCCGATGTCGGGTGGGTCGCCCCCATTCGTAGGGAGGACGGCCATAGAAGAAAACTCCCGACTGTTCGTAAGGGCAAGGGAGGTAAAGTAGGTGCAAGACCTACCTTCCGCAAACATTCTTTTCAACCCGAATCATTAGATAGTGGACTAACGCATTTCGTTCTAAGGGGCGACAGATGACGATAGAATCCACTATTCAACAGGCGGAGAGTCGGGCAGAAAATGTTCATTTTCTGTGTGGCCTAACTCGCCGCAGGTATGACTGTCTTCTCCGAAGTGCAAAACAATTACGCATCCAAATT